>Ga0334895_1000153_pt1 | contig 111831 bp, 81 predicted proteins | sample GraSluR3_MG_7_FD_207229 | JGI IMG/M metagenome (GOLD analysis project Ga0334895, IMG submission 207229) | Sludge microbial communities from methane-producing bioreactor in Wageningen University, Netherlands - Granular Sludge_31_05-R3 | ecosystem: Engineered > Bioreactor > Anaerobic >... | reverse complement strand
TGAGGGCTTCAGAAGGCTCAGCAAAGACTATGAGTCAAAGACTTGCACGAGTGAAACGATGGTTCAACTTGCAATGATTCAAATCATGATGAATAGAGTTAAAAATAAAATTTAAACAGTTTCTTATTTTTTTTCTGATTTGAACTACCCTTGCCCGTTAAGGTTTTTGTAAAACACCCTAAACTTTTTGTACACAACGCCACCCATCCGTTCCATCTCGGCTCGTACCTTTAAATTTGTCTCCATCTCAAGGTGACTATCAATATGAGTCATACCCGCTTTAATGGCCTCACTGAGCATCGATACACCAAGCATAGTGCTGATGCCTTTATTCTGATACTCGGGTTTTATTGCCCCAAGCAGGAGGTTTAGCTGCTTAGTCTGCCTTTGGGATCTAAGGACATGAAAAACCCCAAATGGCAGCATATACCCCTTGCTACGCCTCACCCCTTGGCTTAAATCTGGGATACCTAAAACAAACGCAACCACTTCATCCTGCTGATTTTTAACCACCTTCAGGAAGCGATAATCAAGAACCATCATGTAGCGAGCAGCAAACTCATCCATCTCCTTCTCCGACAACTCGTCAAATCCATAAATTTCTTTAAACGTTTCATTCACCAGGGTAAGCACAGGCCTGATTAATGGCTTAATCTCCCTTTTCGACTTTAAGTTTACTAGCCTAAGTTCAGGATTGTTGCTAAGAGTTCGCTCATAGATTTTCAGGTAGAACTCAGGTATCAGACTAGGCACCATCACCTTGTAAACCACCAGGTCAAGTTCTTTTTCGTATCCAGCACTTAATACAAAATCGACAAGATAAGGGAGGTTGCAATTGGTGGCAATCACATTGGGTTCATCGTAGCCCTCAATTTGTAGGCCTTGGGGATCCTTGTCGGAGAACCCTAAAGGGCCAATCAGCCGGTCCATTCCATTGCTTAGCGCCCACTGCTCAACTTGCCTAATCAGAGCATGAGCCACCTCTACATCATCATACGCATCAAAGTAAAAGAAACGAGCATCCTTTACGTTATGCTTCGCATTGTACTGATGGTTTATAATTCCCATAATACGACCAACCACCTCCTGCCCCCTTTGGGCAAGTAGAATAATAGTTGTACTATGGTTGAATGCTAAATTCTTTTTGGGGTTGAAGAAAATCCTCTCATCCATATAAATTGGAGGCACCCAATTGGTGTGATCCTTATGAATTTTTGCGGGGAGATGAATGAATTTTCTGAGATCTTTCTTCTTAAGAACTTCAATAACTCGGATTGTATTCAAGGCAATAGGGTATATTTTCCACAATATTAAACAAATGTTGCAAAAATATAATAATCTAAATCATCAAAAATTTGTTTACCATACTTTATGGTTTCAACTACAAGGCTTTACTATTAGTAAAAACACCTAAGTAATCGTTAGTATTGAATAGTAGGGAGTATGGGCATTAAACCCTCCATTTGCAACTGAATCAAAGCAATATAATTTTGAGAATCTAAACTTTTTGCACAAATAGTTGTCTTACATTAGCAAAACATAATTTCAACACACATTATTTATGATAAAGAGAATCATGCATATGGCAGCAATCGCTATTGCGATTACACTTGTTGGAACAAGCTGCAGCGACGAGAAAAAAGGAGGAGACACGAGGAGCGATAGGGCACGCTCAGGCTTACAGGTTAACGCCTATGTGGTTGAGCTGCACCCCTTAACCCAAGGGTTATCACTGTCGGGAACCCTTATAGCTGGCGAAGAGGTTGAACTTAGAGCCGAAACCACGGGTAAACTCGTAGAGTTTCACTTAGACGAAGGGAAGCAGGTAAAGAAAGGGCAGCTACTTGCCCGTGTAAACGATAGTGAGATAAGAGCTAGAGTGGAAAAATTAAAATCTGATCTTCAGCTTGCTCTAGACAACCTTGAGCGAAACCAAAGGCTTAAAGAAATTAATGCGCTTAGCCAGCAGGAGCTTGATGTGGCCATGAACCGAGTTGACGGAATAAGAGCAGAGATAAGGTTGGCCGAAGCACAAATTGAGAAAGCTGAAATACGTGCTCCTTTCGATGGTAAAATTGGCCTACGTAACGTTAGTCCAGGGAGTTTCATTGGGGCCAGCACTGTTCTTGCCACGCTAATACAGGACAACCCCTTAAGGCTTGAGTTCTCAGTACCCGAGCGGTATGCCTACGGTGTGAAAGCGGGTAAGGAGGTGACATTTACCCTAGGGCACTACCCTACGGAGTACAAAGCCACCATTTATGCAACCGAGTCGGCCATCGACCAACAAACAAGAGCTCTTAGGGTTAGGGCGAGATGTGCTAATCCACAGGGAGAGTTACTACCGGGTTCGTTTGCAAGGGTATCCTTTATTCTTAACGGCAGCCCCGAAACTATTCTTATTCCACCACAAACATTAGTTCCTGTACTAGGTGGTCAGAATGTTATACTTGCCCGTAATGGCAGGGCTACTTTTGTACCGGTTGAAACGGGGATCAGAACAGCCACCTCGGTTGAAGTGGTTTCGGGCATTGAACCCGGCGATACGCTTTTACTATCGGGCTTGCTACAGGTTAGAGAAGGAACACCAGTTAACACCACGATTGTAGACAATTGGTAAACTGAGCATAACGCTTATCCTGCACCAAGCAAGGCTTGAATCATATCTTTGGCTTACAATAGTTACAAAGCCGATTATTAGATACATCAATAACGAAAATCAATGAATTTAACATCACTTAGTATAAATCGTCCGGTGCTAGCCTCCGTTATGTCCATTATCATTGTGATATTTGGGATAGTTGGCTACACATACCTAGGCATAAGGGAATACCCCAGTGTAGATCCACCCGTTGTTTCAGTTGGAACTTCGTATGTTGGTGCAAACGCCGATGTAATAGAGGCGCAAATCACCGAGCCCCTAGAGGCTGCACTTAGTGGTATTTCGGGTATCAAGTCCATCACATCAACCAGTTCCGATGGCCGCAGCAGAATATCTGTAGAGTTTGAGCTAGGGGTAGATATGGAGGCAGCAGCCAACGATGTTCGCGATAAGATGTCGCAGGTGGTTCGCCGACTTCCACCCGATATTGATGCCCCAGTGGTATCGAAAGCCGATGCAGATGCAGAAACGATCATCGTGCTTACAGCACAAAGTGATACACGAGATCTACTTAGCTTATCGGACGTAGGAAACAACCTAATAAAGGAACGGCTACAAACCATATCTGGGGTGAGTGAGGTAAGCATTTGGGGCGAAAAGAGGTACGCCATGAGGCTTCATCTTGACCCCAATAGGCTTGCAGCCTACGGAATGACTCCCAGTGACATTAGGGTAGCGCTTAGCCGCGAAAACATTGAACTCCCAACGGGAACCATCGAAGGTTACTACACCGACCTGTCGATCAGAACGTTGGGCAGGCTTGAAACCGAGGACGACTTCAACAATATGATAATCCGAGAGGTAGATGGGATTCCGGTAAAGGTGAAAGATGTTGGTCGTGCTGAATTGGCACCTGAAAACGAGATGTCCCTCTTTCGGGGCAACTATGGCACGCCACAGATTGGTATAGCCATCACCTCGCAGCCCGGGGTAAATTACATATCAATTGCCGATGAGGTTTATCGCCGTGTTGATCAGCTAAACAGGGAACTTCCGGAGGATATTCGCTTGGCAATTGGCATCGACATTACCACCTCCATCCGAAAGGCTGTTAAGGAAGTACAGGACACTATCCTCATGGCATTCATGCTGGTGGTAATCGTTATCTTCATCTTCCTGCGTAGATGGAGAACCACCATTATACCCATGGTTACCATACCCATCGCCCTGATAGGCTCCTTCTTTATCATGTACATCATGGATTTCTCCATCAACGTGCTGTCGCTGCTGGGCATTGTGCTGGCCACAGGGCTAGTGGTTGACGACGCCATTGTGGTGGTGGAAAACATCTTTTCGAAGATTGAGAAAGGGATGAATCCAACCCAGGCAGGGCATGAGGGCACAAAAGAGATTTTCTTTGCAATTATCTCAACCACTGTTACCTTGGTATCGGTATTCTTGCCCATTGTTTTTCTTCAAGGTATAACCGGAAGGCTATTCCGCGAATTTGGCATTGTGCTCTCGGGAGCGGTAATTATCTCGTCGTTCGTGGCGTTAACCCTTACCCCTATGCTAAGCGTTAGGGTTTTGGCTGGCAAGCATAAGGAGAGTAGATTCTCCTTATTCATGGGTCGACTTTTCGACAACCTATCGAATGCATACCAACGGGGACTAACTGCGTTCATCAACCGACGGTGGATCGCACTAATTATTGTGGTGGTAGCAGTTACTGTAATTGGTTTGCTGGGTGTAAAAATCCCATCGGAGTTGGCTCCCCTTGAGGACAAGAGTCGAATTTCCATTAACGCGACTGCCCCCGAAGGAACCTCATTTGAGCTAATGGATGAGTACATCATGAACGTCATTAGCTTTGTTGATACCATGCCCGAGCGTAGGGCAATTACCGCCATGTCGTCGCCGGGATGGACAGGATCGAAGAATAGTGGTTTTGTTAGGCTTCTGCTTAGCGAGCCACACGAACGATCAAAGTCGCAGCAGCAGCTGGCCGATGAGATTCAAGCATACTTAAATACCCAAACGTTTGCCCGCGCTTTTGTAACCCAGGATCAAACCATTAGAGCAGGCCGAGGCGGAGGGCTACCAGTACAGTTTGTGGTGCAGGCACAGAACTTCGAGAAGTTAAAGGATGCAGTACCTATATTCCTTCAACGGGCACAGGACGACCCACGCTTCCAAGTGGTTGACGTGAACCTAAAATTCAACAAGCCAGAGCTTAGAATAGAAATTGACAGGGATAAAGCACGCGCAACGGGTGTAACCGTTAGGGATATTGCCGAGGCGCTTCAGATGTATTTCTCAGGCTCACGTTACGGATTCTTTATCCACAACGGCAAACAGTACCAAGTAATTGGACAGGCCGAGCGCCAGTTCCGCGACGACCCATCGGATATTACCAGCATTATGGTGCGTAACGACAAGGGCAGCATGGTGGAGCTAGGAAACTTAATTACCATCACTGAGGAAAGCACCACCCCCCAACGATATCGATACAACCGTTACGTGTCGGCTACCTTTAGGGCATCAACGGCCCCGGGGGTAACGCTTGGCCAAGGGATTGAAGCCATGCGCGAAATATCGAACGAGGTGCTTGACGATACCTTTACAACTAGCCTAACGGGTATCTCGGAGCAGTTTGCCGAGAGTTCCGGAAGCATGTACTTTGCCTTTGTGTTCGCATTAATTCTGGTTTACCTTGTGCTGGCTGCTCAGTTCGAGAGTTACCGCGACCCACTAATCATTATGTTTACCGTTCCGCTTGCCCTTGCGGGAGCCTTCATATCGCTCTATATCATGGGGCAAACCATGAACATTTTTAGCCAAATTGGCATGATTGTGCTGGTGGGTATTGTAACCAAAAACGGAATTCTAATTGTGGAATTTGCCAACCAGAAAAAACAGAAGGGGCTAGATAAAACCAAGGCAGTAATTGAAGCTGCAGGTCAACGCTTAAGACCAATCCTTATGACCAGCCTTTCAACCATTTTTGGTTCGTTGCCCATTGCGCTGGCACTTGGAGCAGCCTCAACAAGCCGAATACCTCTGGGTATAACCATTATTGGAGGTCTGCTTTTTGCACTAGGGCTTACACTTTTTGTTGTACCTGCAATGTACACCTACATATCAAAGAAAACCGCAAATATTATTCATGATGAGGAGGAGTAGTTTAATAGCATTACTGATGGGCTTAATTCCCTTGGTAAGCTTTGCACAGGAGGAGTTAACACTTGAGGATGCCATTAGAATTGGGCTTGAGAATAGCTATTCAATTCAAATTGCACAGAACAATGTTTCCATTGCAACCAACAACAACACCATTGGAAATGCAGGTTACCTGCCACGGTTAGATTTGAATGTTAACCAAAGTAACAACTTTCAGAACAGACACTACGAGTTTGATGATGAGAGCACGCTTACCCAAAAGGGCTACCCAACATACTCCCTTTCATCGGGAGTGCAGCTAAACTGGACCGTGTTCGATGGGTTCGCCATGTTTGTCCGCAAGGAGAAGCTCGATGTGTTCAAGCAGCAAAGCGATTTATACCTTAGGATGGAGGTGGAAAACACAGTGGCCAACATTGCCTACACCTTCTACAACATTGCGCTAAACGAGAAGTTGCTAAAAAACTACGAGGAGCAGATGGACCTTTCGCGCCAACGCCTTCGAATTGCCCGTGAAAAATCGTTAATTGGTGTGGGGTATGGGCTACAGGAGTTGCAATCGGAGGTTGACTTTAGGGCCGACAGCGCGCAGTACATTCGGCAGGGAAGCCACCTGGTAAACCTTAAAGCCGAGCTTAACCGTCTGCTTAGCAGAGATCCAGATATAAAATTTGCAATTAACACTGCTATCCCTGTTCCTGCGGCGGCTAATAACGATGACATATTTCTAAAGATTAAGGAGTTCAATCCGAACCTACTAAGCGCTAGGCTCCAGACACAGATAGGAGATCTTGAGCTAAGCGAAGCTTTAGCCTCGCGTTACCCCTCGGTTACGCTAGGTGGCGCCTACAACTTTTCGCATATTGGCACCCCCGAGGGGACAACCAGACTAAGCGTAACTAATGGCCCAAACCTGGGGATAGGGGCTTCCATAAGCCTTTTCAATGGTTTCAATGCCAACCGGCGAATAAACAATGCCAAGATACTGGCCGAGAACCAAAGGCTTAACGAGCAGGAGCTGTCGCTTAGGTTAAAAAGCACTGCCTTTAAGCTGGTTAACAACCTAAACCAAGCCATTGAATTGGTAAAGGTTGAGGAGTACTCGGTGGAACTTGCCCAACGCAACGCCGAGGCATCATGGGAGAAGTATCGCTTAGGGGCTATTTCGGATCTGGAGCTACGCGAGAGTCAGAACAAGCTGCTTGACGCACAAACCCGTTTAATCTCTGCCCAAATGAATGCACAAGCAGCCGAGATTGATATCCTTTCGCTTACCGGTGACTTAGGAGAATACATTGGACGTTAGATAATATTTATGTTCAACTTAAAAAAAAAGCAGCCAAGCACAAATACTTGGCTGCTTTTTTAAACCCATAAACCTAAAACAAATTAACTGCAAACCCGGTTGTTTGCTTTGATATTTGTATATTAGTAATAAAAAACACTCGCTATGCAACCAATACTGAAAGGAAAAACCATACTTGTTTCGGGCGGAAGCCAGGGATTGGGCTACGCCATTGCCGAGGCTTCGGCAAAAGAGGGAGCCAACGTGTTCTTGGGCAGTCGCAATGAGGAGAGGCTTAAATTCTCGTCGATGCGTATTGCTAAGGAGAGCGGTTCGAACGTTGATTTTGGCGCGCTAGATGTTACAAATCCCAAGTCGATTAAGGAATGGGTTCAAGCAGGACTAGCCAAGTATGGCCATATAGATGGTCTGATTGTTAATGCTGGCGGGCCACCAGCAGGTAAATTCGACAATTTTACCGATGAACACTGGCAAGCAGCATTTGAACTAAACCTTATGAGTGCTGTACGCCTTATCCGAGAGGTTTTACCCCATATGAGAAAGGCATCAAAAGGGAGCATTGTAACCATCACCTCGGTCTCTGTTAAGGAACCAATAGATATGCTTTTACTATCCAATGTATTTCGGTCGGGTGTTACCAGCTTGGCCAAAAGCCTATCGCGCGATTTGGCATCTTACAACATCCGAATCAACAATATTTTACCAGGCAGGCTCGACACTGAACGAGTAAAGCAACTCGATGGTATTATTGCCGAGAATAATAGTATTAGTGTAAATGAAGTACGATCGTCATTTCATGATCAGATCCCCCTTGGCCGTTATGGAAAACCTGAGGAGTTAGGAAATCTAGCCGCCTTTTTACTGTCTGATAAAGCATCATTTATCACAGGAACTACCATACCCGTTGATGGGGGAATGCTCAAAACTGTTTGGTAAACTATTAACTAGCAATGAAGGAGCGAGGCCAAGCGGAATATATGCTTGGCCTCGCTCCTTTTCTATGTTCTTTTTACAAATTATTCTATTTTTACAGCCCAATAATGAAACTAAAACAAATCGAAATAATAAATTAAAATGGAAAACTTGACTGATCATTTGGCCAACGCGCACATCCTTAACCAGCTGTGGCTCACCTTCCTGTTGGTGATTACAATGGTTCTGGTGTCGCGCACATTTGTTGCAGGTACTCGCTACTCGCCTATACTAATTATTGTTGTATTTGGCCTCACTATGGGCTTTGTGCTTGTTAGCACGAATATGGGAACCCCCGGACTCGTTGAGTTCCCAATACTAGACTTCACCAGCAAGGTTACAATTACCGCTCTCAGCGCTTCGTTCTTTGTGGGAGGACAAGAAATTCGAAAAATATTCACCAATCAAAAAATTGATAAGGAGGATATTGTAGTTCCCTCATCCGATGAGATGTTTTTGGGAACCACCTTTACACAGTTTATGTTCCTTATTCGTTCATTCTTTGTCCTTATCGGCATTGAGTCGATGAAGCGCGTAATTGTGGGACACCACAATGGTGAACCGCTCGACAACTTTTACCCTCTTATTGGATACCTTGGACTCGTGGGGTCAATCATCTTAATCGACTACAGGGCGAAAATAACCAATCGATCTGTATACATCCGAAAGGGAATTATTGAAACGGCCCTTATTCTTGGGGTACTTGTTTTATCATGGCATATCTCGGGTTGGGTTCGCCCAATTATTGCACTTCCCGAGATCTTTTTTGCCATGATTCTGTCGGTATCATTGGGAATGATTTTTTCACGCTGGAAGTTTGGGCCAACCATCCGATCACTACTCTTTGCCGGAATTCCAGTAGTACTAGCGGCCAACTTTATGGTTGGTGGCTCGCGTATCGCCGAAGCCTTCTCGCTAACGGGAATGAATGCCGTTCTATCCTTTGGCTTCTTTGGACAGCTGGTGTGGATGTTTGGAGGTTTAACAATACTAATCCTTCTGGGTAAGGCAAATCATATACGCAACCTAGCGCCCGGTATGGCTGGTTCGCTATCGCACTCTGGACTAACAGGAGCATGTACCGCAGGCGATTTGGGCAACGAAGCACAGGTAAGAGCCCCTATAATGATAAATATTCCATTCGTAGGGCATATCTTCGTATTCTCCATTCTTGCAGCCAGTACGGCATCGGGTAAGCTGCTTATTCCCTACACTCTAATCGTAGTAGTCGTAGGCATTATACTAACCTATTTTTCATTAAACACCCTGAGAAAAGCAGAGGGAAAGGAGTCAAAAGAAATTCGTGGCCTCATGCTATTCTCCCTGGGATGGCAGCTCATTGCCGTATTTGGAGGATTACTAATCCTAAATCTTGGTGGTATGGGCCTTAACGACTCGGTTATGGCCAACGCATCGGCCATATCGCACTTCGGCCTTTTTGCGGCTATACAAGGGGGAATGTTTGGAGAGCAGGCCTCTGGGCTTATAGCTTTTGTTTTTGCCATGCCGTTCCTTGTTCACCCACTAGTATTTGGGATATTTGGTAAAACAGCCGAGAACAATGGGGTTATGCCTAGCAAAATTGTTTATACCCTTGCAGCAATTGGTGTGCTTGGAGTGACCTATGCGCTAATCTTTTAAACCCTCATAGAATTGTTCTAACAGTTCGATTTTAGAACTGGTCGTATACCTTTACACCAGATCTACTGGCACCTATGATTATACAAAGCACAGAGCCTTGCCCAAAAGCAAGGCTCTGTTGCAAATGCCCCTGGCTCTATACCTAAAATATTCAATTGGTGACTTGCCTTGTGTTTAAAGCACTAGGTCTTGTTTGGTTGACATATTTAAAGATTGCCCCTAGCGCTGTATTCGGCTACCAAGCTTTATTTAATATTTGAGGTAAACTTTACGGCAAAAGAACTATAGGTGCAGCGTGCTTTATATTTTTGCCCAGCACACTTCATATTGAAGGCTTTACATTACTTAGATAAAGAAATATCAATTAGCTTTGTATTTAACGAATCGTAATTTGGAAATCTACCAAAACAACTTATTATGACCGAAAGTAAAAACAATTACCAAGGCAATGGCCCTTCAGGGGCAATTTATGGGCTTGGGCTTATTGGGGCAGCAGTTTACTACATTGGTGCAGCCACAACCTTTTGGACTGGAGTACTGGGGTTCCTGAAAGCATTGGTTTGGCCAGCCTTTTTAGTTTACGAGGCTCTTAAATCGCTTGCTGCCTAGCGCGGCCCATCCAACAGCTTGCTAAGCACATCGAGTACCTGAACCACCTTAATGGGTTTGACTAGGTAGCTATCGAAAGCTTTACTATAAATAGCTACCTCATGCTCCAATGCGTAAGCAGTTTGAGCAACAATAGGCAATTTTGGGCGAATGCCCTTTATGAGCTTGGCCGCTGTGAGACCATCCATTACAGGCATCCGAATATCCATGAGCACAAGGTCGATACTTTCATTCTCTTTACATATATCAACAGCTTGCCTCCCATTGGTGACTGTAATCACCTTGCACCGCTTTTCAGATAGTAGCTCCCTAAGGTACACGAGGTTAAACTCCTCGTCTTCGGCTACTAGTATAATATACCCTTCTAACGAGCACTTTGCCTTCTCAACCACCACCTCCTGTTCATGAGCTAATGCTAACTTCTGGTTTGGTATGGTAAAATAAAAGGTTGATCCAATACCCACTTTTGATTCTAACCAGATTTTGCCCCCAAGCAGCTCAACTAACCCCTTGCAGATAGGAAGACCTAAGCCTGTTCCTCCATACGAGTGCTGTATGGTTAAATCGGCTTGAGCAAATCGTTTAAAAATTCGATGCTGTTTTCCCTCCTCGATACCAATGCCAGAATCGCTTACATAAAACTCTATTGTGTCAGCCTGAAGCACACAGCCAAACTCAACGACTCCCTTTTGGGTAAATTTTATGGCATTCCCAAGTAGATTGGAGAGAATTTGGTGAAGCTTAGCTTTGTCGGTTCCGATAATTGCTGAATCCATAGGGAGCCATTTGCCAACACGCAGCTGCACATCGCCTCTGAGCTTAAGCTTTAAACTATGGGAACCTTCCAACTCACGCAAAAGATCATTCACATTCACCTCTGAGCGAAAGACCCTCTCCTGCCCTGTTTCAAGCGATGAAATGGTTAAAATATTAGTAACAACTGAGAGCAGCTGCAGGCTGTTATCCACAATAAATTTTGAGTATTGCTTACGCTTCTCGGGGGTTAAGTTTGGGCTATTAATCTTCTCGGAAAAGCCACAAACAGCATTAAGCGGGGTACGTATCTCATGCGACATGTTTTGTAGGAAAGCCGATTTTAACCTATCGCTCTCCTCGGCCTTCTCTTTGGCCTTAAGAAGCGCCTGCTCATTGGCTTTCTTCTGTGTGATATCTTCAGAAATTCCTATTAAAAACTTGCCGTTTCCACTGCTATCCCTAACTGCAATCTTTTTGGTGTATAAAATTTTGGGGCCATTTCTTGTGTCAATCAGTTCTTCCTCAACCACAAGTATATCATCCGACTCAAAAACCGACCTGTCCTTAGAGGTGAAAAAACTGGCTTGATTCTCAGGAAACAAATCATAATCACTCCTACCAATCAGTTCATGCCTAGCATACCCCAAAAGAGCCTCCGCCGCCTTATTCACTCTAATAAACTTAAGGTCTTTGGCATCTTTTATAAAAACCATGCTGGGAATATTATCGAAGAGATTCTCAAGAAAGGCCTCGCTCTGTTCTGCTCTATCCTTCGACACCTGTAGCTGCTTATTCTTAATGTCGAGTTCTCGTTGGTTATTCCTAATTGATTTAAAGATGGGGATCATAAAGTATAGCCCAGCAGACAAAAATATTGATATGATCAATGCTGTATACTCAGCCAGGGTTACGCTGCTTCCCTCAATAGTCCCTTTAAAAATTGCAATTAGCGTAATTACTCTCCTGATTGCCATTAGCGATATGGCTAATGCTATTAGTATCCAAGCAAAATACCTTTCGGTCACGAAAATAAGATAGATAGCCACACCTACTGCAACAAGTTGAAAAAGAATTGATGCGATGATCACCGCTATTTCCATAGCATTAACGCATTAGATTTAGAAACCACCTATTTTTGGCAATTAGATATAAAGATAATGGCTTATTTATATGGCTATGAGAAAAGCAACTTTTCTCAGGTCAAAACAAATCTACTAAATATAATTATCAAAAGGGAAACAGTAAAACTAATATTTTAACCTTGGGGTGGCTAATTGCTTACAAGAGGGTTAGGCTTACCACTAATTGCTGTGCTCGGCAAACAGCTATTTTACATACCGCTGCTTACCTATGCCTTAAACAGGCTTCCAGCTCACTTCGAATTGGCACATCCACATGGTAAGTTATGTACCATTGCAAATACCAATAGAGTTTGTCTTTGAAACGAGTTTCTAAACACCATAGGAGTATCCAAAACTGACACTAGCCGTTTACCTTGCGGTTTGGACTCCGGCGGCAAAGTATACTTAGAAACCTCACCTGTTGAAAACATTCGGGGGAGCCTCTTTGATCCACTTTGGGCATCATATTGGGTATTAGCAAAACCGCACTGCAAGCAGCATAATACAAGAACTAAGCACTTGCTCCATACCGAAGGGAATAAGCCGAGAAAATTTCATTGGCATTCAACAGTTCCGCTTGCTAGCGAATTATTTTACCAACTTGGCAAGATGTTTTTATAGCAATAAACTGCAGGAAAATTTGCGCATGGGGTTTTGCGATATAGCTTTTGGAGTAAAACCACAGCCCCCTATGTACTATGAGAGTTCTAGTTTTAACGTTAGGATAAGCTACTTTTCACCAACCAGAACTTGTGCTTCTCTAGCAGCAGGTAACTTTATTCGGGAAAGAAGCCAAGCAAGCAGAAGTCCACTAATCATTTGCCAAATGCCCCACCAAGCAGCCATAACAGCCATTCCACCATTGGCGTCGAAGAGTTTTGGGTTGAAAATAAGGATTAACGCTAGTCCCGAGTTCTGAATACCCGTTTCAATGCTTAACGAGCGCCTATCGGCTCTCGGAACACGTCCTATTGTACCCACCAAATAACCTGTAAAAAGGGTCTGGGCATTAAGCACAAGGATAAGTACACCTATGGGTAAAAGAATACGCCCCATAAAATCGACATTAGCGTATAATGCTCCAAAGATAAAGCTGAGGTAAAGCACAACTGAGCCAATTTTAATGTGCTTTAAGTACTTCTTAGTAAACTCGGGGAACCTATGACCAAACCACATCCCCAGAATCAGTGGCAAACCTAGCAGAATGAATACCGTTTGCGCCATCTGCAGAAAATCAATTTCGATGGGGATATTTAGATGCAAAGCTCTTTCGGAATACCGCACATACATACCCCCCCAAATGGCGTAATTTAGGGGTGTTAGTATTGTTGCCGACAGAGTGGCAATGGCGGTTAGGCTAACCGACAGCGCCACATTGGCCTTGGCCAACGACGATATGAAGTTGGAAACATTGCCCCCGGGACACGCCGATATTAGGATCATTCCCATGGCTATTGAGGGCGGTGGATTTAGAAGCAGAACTAGCACAAAGGTCAGAGCAGGTAGCAGAATAAACTGAGAGCCTACACCCAAAATTGCCGACTTGGGATAGTTTACAATATTTTTAAAGTTATCAATCTTTATCTCTAAGGCAACCCCAAACATAATGGCTGCTAGGGTTAAATTCATAAACAGTAATCCGCCCTCGCTGAAGTTAAGGCGTAGCGAATCGATATCCATTAGCAAATCGTACATATTCGTTGGGTTTGGGTTGGCTCCAAAAGTAGGGATAAAAAAATTAAATGGAGTACGCCTTATGGTTGGATTTTAAAAACATCGATTTTAGGTGCGATTACTGGTTGATACCCAAAACAAAGGCACTAGCGCAGAATCACCTCGCCCTGTGGATGTCTCAGTATCGTTTCGTAGTATCTGTCTACCAAAAACAGGGGATTAAAAAGTTGGATTGCCGAAGCATTCTCGATATCGCTATTTAAAACTTTTCCTGTATGTGTATTTACTACTAAATATTCTGTTTCCACTCGTCCTTCGCCCATAGCTGCAGGCATTCTTATAATGGTTGCCCAGCGCTTATTCTCACTAATATCTACCACCTGAAAAACCGATTCGGGATCGTTTAAAATCTGAACGCCCTTTTGCGCAGGAGTATCAATAAGTACTTGCCCCACATTACTATCATCAACATAAACATTTAGCACCTTGGGGTAAGGCTGGTTTCGGTAATCGGCCACATAGGTGTCATTGAAGAACAGCTCGCTTACACAGGTATCGTCATACTTTGTTCCCTTGTAAACAGACACAATCTCAAGCTGAAGAAAGGCGGATACCTGAAAAATGGGCTCTTCATGGTGCGTTGCGTAAAGCTCTTTCACCTTTTCAGTAAACTTTGCAATATCGGCATGTGCGAACGGGAACATAAAAGTCTGAAGCATATCAACATCCCTCAAGTCGATATAATGCTCGCCAGGAAGCTGCATCATTTTAAATAGCATGGTAACCTCCGATGCATAGCCTACAGGATTTATCCCCACATGGCAAGTTACCCTAAACCTTTTTACCCTATTGTTCTGCTGATAGAGCGAGGGGCTTTTACCGTACCCAGCATGCACATTGATAGACCGGCAGTAGTGGGGAAGCGATATGTATACGGATTGTCCAACACCACTCCTCAGTTCACCCTCAACCCAAGCGGTGGTGTAGTTTCCGTCTACCAGGTTTAACACGCCATAGCGCTTATTAAACCACTCTTCTCCCTGGTTTGGATCGTTATGTTCAGATGTGGCCCTAAGGAAGTAGCCATTAGACTCGTACATGGCCAAATCGACCCACTCTTGTGCCCAAAGGCATTGGGATACAAGCATTAAGGCTACTAAGATTCCTCTCATATTGGTATGGGTTACTATTTGTACTGGGGCAGGCCTTCCAATTTTCCTACAACAACATCCCTTGTGTGTAGTAGTCGGCTACGCTCATGGCCCTCTTTGCTGTCGACATAACGGTTAATACGCCTAATCAAGCGATCGATATCCTTGGCGGTCAAATCATTTGCCATTAGTTCGATTATGGCAAGCGTGTAAGCGCGGCAATTCTCAAAGGACTCAATCTCGGCCAACCGCTCTCGCTTTGTTTGCGGGTAAATTTCATCAAAATTGAGCCCCCACTCCAGCAGCGAGATATGCTCGGTTTCTCTGCCAATCAAGCTCAAGCTAACTTTTCTAATAGCTGAAGAATCGATGGCCATTGGCTCTATCTCTACAACAACATCTTGAGCATGTTTGTACAAAAACCAGCGATTCAAACTTTTTTCAGCCATAGGGGTGGGGGTCATACTTGAATCATTCTCCTCCTTAGGCAAAGCGTGCAAAGGTGCGAGGTTGAATATCACATCGTTATTAATGAAAAAAGCCGTTGTCTCCCACCTGCTTCTATTGCCATAGAACGAACCAAAATCGTAGATTCGATTTAAACTGCTGTCTTTAAAGCTATATGTGAATAGGGAGATGTTACGGTATAGGCTTTTGGATATTCCACCATCGGGAAACCTCAGCAAACCCTTAGGGTGCCTAAAAATATGATGGAATTTGTAAAAAACTACCTGCGACGAGTCGGCGTTGTAATTTGCACCCCAGCCAATATCGGAGCTAATTTGAATGCCACCGTAACATCCGCTTAGTAAAATTGATGCTGTAACTACTAGGAGAACATTTAAAAATTTCATTGGCAACTCTGTTTAGCTTCCATTAAAGACCTTAAGCTTTAGGAAAAACACGGCATCGTTTATCTTGATAAACAGCTCCATATTGTCCCTAGTAAAAGTACCCTTACCGTCGCGCTTATCCTCCGAGAGAGTCCAACTTCCCTCCCACCCATTATCGGCTAGCACCTGCTGGTAATGATTTACGATATCGCCCCGCATCTTGGGGTTTATTTTCTCGATGTTAAAGGACTTGTAGGTTTTTTGCCCCTGGGCATCATCATTAACAACTCCCTGCCCAATGCGAATATCATTTGCTGATACGCCCTCATGTAGCACTACTGATTGGGGAAAACCCTCGGGTAAACTGAGAGGCTCAGAAACAATTTTATCTTTTGAATCTACAGATCTTACTTTTTGATCTACCTGCTCGCAGGCATTAAGAGCTAAGGCCACTAGAGCTAGGCTAAGGATATACTTTAGGTTCATAGGTTTAAGGTTATGGGGTAGATAACTAAAAGCAAAGGTCATTTAAAAATGCATACATGTCAAGTACTGTGCAGTTTTTTTGCCGATATAGAAAGTAACCCACCGCAAAACTGCGGGGTATAGCTTACCTGTATACCATATCCCTATAAGAGAGTTGTTCGGCTAGTTTTCCTAATTGACAAAACTTGGGAAATCTTAACGATTCCAAGTCCAAAGTACGGACGCTGGAATGTTAAGGGAACAAAACGGCAAGAAAGGGAAACCCACCACCTATGGAGTATATCCCAACGTCAAAACTTGGAATCGTCCACCTGCCTTTGGGGGTCATTCCAACGTTTTGTCCCCCCCTAGGCAAAGTTCATTAAAAAGCCAACTCAAGCATCACCTCAAAAATACCTGTGTCGGGCACAGGGTTACCTTGATTATTATCGAGAAAATTGTAATCGACCACAACCTTTGTTTTACCCTGAATGTGATATGCCACCCCAAAAATGTAGCGGGTAGAATAGGTTGGAATAGCCGTATCGTAGGTTTCGTTATTATCGTACCGAGCAAAAATGCTTGCCTTTTTACTGAATAGCTTAACCTCTCCAAACAAGCTTTGCCCCCAGTTCTTAAAAGGATTACCCATGGGGTCAACCAGCCTTCCCGTATGGTCGCCTAATGCCTGATAAACCTGGCCAGTTATCACAAAGTACTCCTGCTCGAACGATAAAAACCCAGCGTACAAATTCCAATCGGGGGCAGCAGGGGTATTGCCTTTCCCAAGAGCCCCTGTAAAGCTGGTTTGCAACCCCGGAATGTGATTTGGCAAGGGTCTTAGCGTTAGGCGCCATTGAAAGGTCTTATTGTCATTCTTCTCCAGCGCATTGTATCCGCCTCCATTGTACACCCCCAGAGCAAATGACCCATACTTGCCAGCATGGTTACTATTCACTCTTTTCTGAAAATCCTCATCCATCTTCCCCCCTATAAGCGATGTTAGGGTAATGCCGAAATCGGCAGAACTCACCTGGTCAATCCGATCTAGATAATGAGCACCTTCAACACGATACCTATTAATTTTTTCTTCATACTCAATAAAGGGCGTGTAAACCTGTCCTATCAATATGGATGGCTCGGTGAAAAAGCCCTGGCGAGTAGGATCTTTAAACTCGGCAAAGCAGTACTTAAGGCGCATCTCCACATCGCCCTCACCATCGCCCTCCTGATCGACAGTAATATCAGGAGTAATTCTTCCGCTTAGATAAGGTGTTATGTTCTTGCTAAAGGTTATGTAACCTCGCTTTATGGCAAACTCATTATGGCTTTCGCCCACAGCGCTGTGATACCTGTAGCCCAAAAAGAGTTGAGCCGAGACCTTACTGTCGGAAAGGAATTTTACCATTTGTCTCTCCATAGCCGTAAGCGAATCTACCTCAACACTCGGCATGGCCGCATTGCTAACCAAGTTAACAGAGCATACCAGTAGCAAAACTTTAAATAATCTCATAATCTTGGGGAAATTTGAACGGCCAAAATTATAAAAAAGCCCCTTAGAAAAAACAAAATTCCACAACCCGCATAAACAATGTAAACAGCCAGTATCCAGACCTTAACATCCCACCTATTGAGGAAAATAAAACGACGAATACTCCTTAGAAGCTAAACGATTAGACTGCGCACCTGTCTAAAACATCATTACAGAATCTATAATCATGAATATGTGAACAAAATGAAATAGTAAAAGCAACTAAATCACTTACAAAATGAAAAATTACTTACTACTGATCATCCTCACCATTTTGCTAGTACCAGCAAAGGGACAGGATGAGGCACTATGGCTTCGTTACCCAGCCATTTCGCCTAATGGACAGGAGATTGTTTTTAGCTACAAGGGCGACTTGTACAAAGTTTCATCAACTGGAGGAACTGCTACTCCCCTAACCCTGCATGAGGCTCATAACTTCATGCCCGTTTGGAGCCCCGATGGCAGTAAAATTGCATTTGCAAGCGATCGCTTTGGCAATTTTGATGTTTACGTGGTTCCCTCTACAGGTGGTACAGCAAAACGGATAACTTACCACTCAGGCAACGATTTCCCTTGGGATTTTACCCCCGATGGCCAAAACGTAATATTCAGCTCACCCCGAAACGACCTCAACACCTCAGTAAGGTTTCCAAATCGAGGGCTCTTTGGCAAGCTATACCAAGTTCCCGTTGATGGTGGCAGAAACCTATTGATATCAACCGCAGGGTTCCAGCACGCACGCTTCGACAGCAATGGGGAGCGCATAATATTCCAAGACCGTAAAGGCTATGAGGATGAGTGGCGTAAGCACCATACCTCATCGGTTACCCGCGATATCTGGATTTACGACATTAATAAGGAGGAGTACACCAAGGTAAGCAATTACGAAGGCGAAGATCGCGAACCCATATTCACTGCCGATGGGCAATCGTTCTACTACCTTAGCGAGAAGAATGGACATCAAAATATTTTTAAGCGCTCGCTGGGCGAAAGCCCAACCGAGGTACAGCTCACCCATTTCGATAATCATCCCGTAAGGCATCTAACCCGCGCCAACGATAACACCCTTTGCTTTACCTGGAACGGGGAGATCTATACACTTAAAGAAGGTGGACAACCAACTAAAGTTACCGTGCACGCTCCGTTCGACTTTAGGGGTAAAGACGAGAAGATCCTATCGGTAAGTAGCGGTGCAACCGAAATGGCGCTATCGCCCAATGGTAAGGAGGTTGCCTTCGTTTTCCGTGGCGAGGTGTTTGTAACATCTACCGAAGGAAATACAACCAAACGAATTACCAACACCCCAGAGCAGGAACGTATGCTTAGCTGGGCTCCCGATGGCCGCACCCTATACTACTCCACCGAGCGCGGCAATAGCTGGGACATATACAAGGCAACCATTGTACGCAGCGAGGAGCCCTACTTCTTTGCTTCAACCTTAATACAAGAAGAGCCAGTAATTGCAACCGAGAAGGATGAATTCCAGCCCATGGTTTCGCCCGATGGCAAGAACATTGCCTACCTCGAAGAACGTAACACCCTCAAAGTATTCAATATCGAGAATAAATCAAAAAAAGTTATTATCCCCGAAGGGAATAATTTCTCGTACCGCGATGGCGATCAGGACTACACCTGGAGCCCCGACAGTAAGTGGCTGGTAGCAAGAAGTTCCATGGGATTCTACGGTGCATCCTACCTGGTTGCATACGATATTGCCAACCCGCAAACGGAGCACAAGCTAACCAACAGCGGTTTCTCCGACGGCAATCCAATTTGGACAATGGACGGAAAAGCAATGCTATGGGTAAATGATAAGGATGGCAAAAAACCTTTGGCATTTCAGGGTGCGCGAGAGGTAGATATTTTCGCCATGTTTTTCGACAAGGAGCAATACGATCGGTTCATGCTGAGCAAGGAGGAATTCGACCTATTAAAGGAACGTGAGGACAAGGAGAAGAAGGAAAAGGATGGTGATGATAAAAGCGATGATAAGAATAAAAAGAAAGCTGCCAAGAAGAAGGACGACACCCCAAAATGGATACCCGACTTCAAAAATGTTGAGGACAGGAGGGTGAAACTAACACCAGGATCGGTAAATCTGGCTAGCTTCAACGTTTCCCCAAAAGGTGATAAGCTTTACTTTATGGCTCGCTACGAGAAGAATTACGATATATGGGAAGTTGACACCCGCACCAAGGAGCTAAAATCGTTGGCCAAGCTAAATGCTCGCCGTGGCGGCCGTATGGAAATTAGTGAGGATGGAAAAACGCTATTCGTTCTTGCCAACGGCAGAATTCAAAAAGTAGACACCAAAAACGGTAAGGTTAGCCCAGTATCAATTAGCACCGAAATGGTGCTTGATGCAGTTGCCGAGCGTGAGTATATATTCCATCATACTTGGCGTCAGGTGCAAAAGAAGTTTTACGACCCCAACCTGCACGGCATCGACTGGGATATGTACCGCGATGCCTACGCCCGATTCCTGCCTCACATCAACAACAATTACGATTTTCAGGAGCTGTTAAGCGAAATCCTAGGCGAGCTAAACGGATCGCATACCGGTGGGCGATACTCGCCACGCCATGAGAATGGCGATGCCACCGCATCGCTTGGCCTTTTCTACAACGAGCAGAAAGGCGGAAACGGCCTTGAAATTACCGAGGTAATTAAGGGTGGACCACTCGACAAGGCCGACAGCAAGGTTAAAGCTGGTCATATCATCGAAAAGATTGATGGCGAAGCCATAACTGAAAGCCTCGACTGGAATTTACTACTTAACCGCAAAGCCGATAGAAACGTGCTACTTAGCCTATACGACCCCGCCACCAAGCAGCGATGGGACGAGACGGTTAAACCCATATCGTATGGAGCTGAGAACGGATTACTGTATAACCGCTGGGTTGAAACCATGCGCGACATGACCGAGCGGCTAAGCAACGGCCGTGTGGGCTATGTACATGTAAGGGGGATGAACGATGGTAGCTACAGAACCGTTTTCGATGAGGTGCTGGGTAAGAATGCCGATAAGGATGCGCTAATTGTTGATACCCGTTTTAACGGTGGGGGTTGGCTACACGAAGACCTGTCGAACTTTCTTGACGGCAAACCTTACGCCACATTCAGACCCTATGGGTACATTGCAAAAGGTGGCGAGCCTCGCGACAAGTGGGCCAAACCCAGCGCAGTGCTCATGAGCGAGAGCAACTACAGCGATGCACACGCATTCCCCTACGCATATCGTGCCAAGCGAATTGGCAAGCTAATAGGCATGCCCGTGCCGGGCACTAGCACTGCCGTATGGTGGGAAACGCAAATTGACCCAACCATTGTGTTTGGCATTCCAATGATTGCATTCTACGGCATTGAGGAGGACAGACCCCTAGAGAACCTTCAGCTGGAACCAGATGTTAAGGTAGAAAATCCGTTCGAGAAAGTGCTTTATGGTGAAGACAAACAGCTAGAGAAGGCTGTGGAGGAACTACTAAAAGAGATTTAAACATAAGATAATGAATACAGTAAAAAGGGTGGCCAGTTTTTGGCTGCCCTTTCTTAGTTGGCTACGATTATTTACCCTATAACCCCACCACCATTCAGATTCTCCAATAAAATCTTAAAGCCAAGTCCAAGTAATACCAGTCCACCAACAATCTCCATACGCTTGCCAAATCGCAGCCCAGCCTTCTTTCCAAAAAGCATACCCAGCATAGCAAATAGGTAGGTGGCAAAACCAATGATTAGTATTGCCTGAAAAATATTAACCTCGATAAACGCAAAGGAGAAACCCACCACCAGCGCATCAATACTGGTAGAAATAGCCATTCCAACAATTACAATAAACTTAAAAGGATTTACTGGATTCCGCTTCTCCTCCGGCTTAAGGCTCTCAACTATCATCTTTATCCCAATCCCCGACAACAAGGCAAAAGCCAAGTAGTGACCAAGCCCATTGGTGAAAACAACCAGCTGCTCGCCTAGTATCCATCCTGCTAATGGCATTGCCCCTTGAAAAAATGCCATGACCAATGCCAGCCAAGTGGCTTGCCAAAACCTGATTTGGCATCTCATAACACCTATCGAAACCGAAACAGCGAAAGTATCGAAACTTAAACCAATGGCCACAAGGGTTAAAGTGGGTATATCCATTTATTATCTAGAGTTGAGGTCTGCAAAAGTACTAAAATATTATAGTCATACCAGAATTAAGATCTACCTTAACACTTCACCGTACATTGCTTTGGGGATGGAAGATATTGATTTCTTATCACAAGTGTTCATTTGCGAACACTAAGTGTTCATTCCCACACAATAAAACTGGGCATCAGTTCTGTTGCACCCTCATTGGTACCCCTGAGTAGCTGAGCATTAGCCAGAATGGCACGCAGGTTGAAAAACATAATCTCGTACAATTTCAACAAATAGAACTATGCTAAAAAATTATTTAAAAACAGCCTACCGGAATATAATCAGGGAAAAGTACTACACAATGACAAACATTGTGGGTTTAGCAGTTGGAATAACTTGCTGTGTACTAATACTTCTATTTATTAACCATGAATCTAGCTACGACAATTATCATACTAAGGCTGACAGGCTATATCGTTTATACATTGACGGAAAGTTTGGGGATAACCTGATAGGATCATCGAAAACCTCTGCCCCAATTAAGGATGCCTTTGAGCATGAAATAGCCGAGATAGAACAGGTTACTCGACTTATGGAATCTATTCGACCTGTAGTCCGCAAAGATGAAGACTCATTTATTGAGGAGAATTTCTTTTACGCCGACTCCAACTTCTTTAGCACCTTTACGGTTGAGGTTATAGAGGGGAACCCCAAAACCGTGCTATCCAAGCCAAACTGTATGGTGATAACCCGAGAAATGGCAAAAAAATACTTTGGTGACGAAAATCCTATTGGCAAATCTTTAACAGTAAATAGTTATGAGATAGAAATAACTGGGATTACAGAAAAAATGCCCTCAAATTCTCATTTTCAATACAATTTTTTAGCTTCATTAACCACAATGGGTGTTGATAGCTGGCAAAGCTGGCTAACAAGCAATCTATACACATACGTTTTGCTCAAGCCTGGAGTCAACCCCAACGACATTTACCCCAAATTTCATAATATGGCTTACAAGTACGTAGGGCCTGAAGTACAGCAAGCTATGGGGATTGATTTGGAAACATTTGAGAAGATGGGAAACTCCTACGGATTCTTTCTCGAGGCTGTTCCTGATATTCATCTTTACTCCAACTTGGATCATCAGATAAGCGCAGGAGGTAATATTGCTTATATATACTTCTTTTCAACCATCGCCCTTTTTATTCTAGCAATAGCTTGCATCAATTATATGAATTTGGCTACAGCAAAATATTCGAACAGAGCTAAAGAAGTAGGAATTAGGAAGGTAGTGGGAAGTGGTCGAAAAAAACTCATTATACAGTTTCTTTTTGAATCGATTATAGTTTGCCTAATTGCTGTACTTATTGCTATGACAGCAATTGAGATTGTTCTACCGCAATTCAATTACTTAACGGGTAAGGATTTGTCACTTTCCTACTTTGACAATTGGTTTATTCTCCCTGCATTCATTGTTTTTGGCACTTTTGTAGGGATACTTTCTGGAATTTACCCAGCCTTCTTCATGTCATCCTTCAAGCCCATTGTCGTACTAAAAGGCCAGCTCAACTCTAGCATGTCAAGCAGCCAATTCAGAGGAGTCTTGGTAGTAGTTCAATTTGCAATTACCATAGCGCTTTTTGTAAGCACTTTTGTAGTAACCCAGCAGCTCAACTTCTTCAAATCTAAAGATCTAGGATTCAGTAAAGAGGGAGTTGTTGTTCTTAAACGCACCCATACACTCGGTGATAAATACGGCGCATTTCGTGAAGAACTCCTCAGTTCGCCTGACATAATAGATGCCAGTTTCTGTGATGCTTTACCCGGATACAGCTACAATGGCACAACCGTTTCTGTTGAAGGGAAACCGTCAGAGGAGATGGTGCAAACAGGTATCGTTAGAGCGGACGAGAACTATATTCATACCCTAGGAATTCAACTTGTAGACGGGCGATACCTTAGTAGTAATTTTAGTACCGATCGAGAATCTATAGTAATAAATCAAAAAATGGCTAGCATGGCAGGCCTTTCCGAGCCGCTAGGGAAAAGGCTACTTATCCCATACTTCAATGGAGACAAAGTAACACCGGGCACCATCGTTGGGGTTATGCCAGATATCTACTTCGAGTCGTTACACAAAGAGACCAAACCAATGGTTTATGCCCTAAACTCAGGAGCCGATTGGCTTATGGCAATTCGGTTTAGAAAAGATAACATCACAAATTCGCTTAAACACATTGAAAGCAAATGGAAGGAGTTTAATCCCAACCAGCCCTTCTTATACACTTTTCTAAATTCTGATCTGGAAAAACTATACAAAGAGGAGGAGCGAACAAGCAAAATCTTTAGCCTTTTCTCAATCCTTGCCATTTTTATTGCTTGCCTTGGCCTTCTGGGTATGGCTTCGTTCGCTGCCGAAAAAAGAACAAAGGAGATAGGGGTACGAAAGGTACTTGGGGCTGAGAATAAATCAATATTTATTCTCCTCTCGAAACAAGTAATCATGCTCGTTATTTATGCTGCCCTTTTTGCATCACCCATAGCATGGTTCGTCATGAAAAATTGGCTTAATAACTTTGCTCATCGAATTGACATTGCACCCTGGATGTTCTTCGCATCAATATTTATTGCATTTGCCATTGCGCTGCTAACCATAAGCTACCAAGCAATAAAAGCTGCAACCGCCAATCCAATCAGATCATTGAAATACGAGTAATTTCATTCCCAATACCATAATAAAAGGGGCGATAAAATAATGTCGTCCCTTTGTTATTTTAACACTTTACACGTTAACATTGTGTGTTTTGGTGTATTTTTGAGGCATTGTTTAGCTTAGTAAAAAAAATATGCAGCGAAACCTAAGAATTACAGCGATTACCCTTTTGCTAATTAACAGCATTGGCGCCCTTTGGGGTGGAGCAGGTCTTATATACGACCCTTCAGGTGAGTTTATGCAGATGCCCCTCGATTTCCTCACCCATTCCCCTTTCAATAGCTACTTGATACCGGGGATAATCCTATTTACGGTTAACGGCCTGATGTGCCTTGCGGCAGCCATTCTAACCATCCGCAAGTGGAGTTATCATCCACAGCTTATCATTTTGCAGGGAGCACTACTTGCGGGCTGGCTCTCGGTTCAAATCATAATGATACAAGTTTTTTACGCACCTTTGCATTTACCCTTTTACCTTATTGCACTTGCATTGATTGTGTCGGGTTCAGTTTTATTAAGAGCAAAACCAGCATAACACAAAGTTAAACATTAAGATACACTCTTTAAAACCCTACGCCATGAAACCAACCATCCTACTGGCTTTTGCCATAATGATATCGTCAATCGTCGTTGGCGAAACGCAAAAGAATGTTGAGTCGTCCATAAAGCACGTAACCGTATACCAGGTTGGTGCGCAGATAACTCGCAAATCGGAGGTAAAAATTGAAAAAGGCATCACCGAGCTCCAATTCAGCGGGTTGCCCCAGGCCATTAACCCCGAGAGCATACAAGCAGCAGCCGATGCTGGGGTAACCATCCTATCTGTTACCCATGCCATCGACTACCTGAATAAGCAGAAGGCCACCGATCAGGTGCTGAAGCTCGAGAAAAGGCGTGAGGTGATAAACGACAGCATCAACATCCATAAAAACCTGCAGCGGATTTACGCTCAGGAAAAGGATATGGTTATCGCAAACCAAGCCATTGGTGGCGATAATGGAATAAGCGCTGCCGACCTGGAGAAGATGGCCGTATTTTTCCGGAATCGACTTTCGGAGATTGAGAGCCTTCACTACCAGCAAACGCTCAGAATTCGTAAGCTACAACGCGAGATGGTTACCATTACGCAGCAGCTGCTCGAGCTTAACGCGCAAATTGATACGCCCACCAGCTTGGTTAAGGTTAAGGTTAGCAGCGAAGCGGCTAAAAACGCCAAAATGGAACTTCGCTACTTTATTGCCGATGCCGGCTGGAAACCCAATTACGATATCAGAATTGAGGATGTGAACTCGCCCCTCGGGCTTTTCTACAAGGCCAAGGTAAACCAGAACACAGGCGAGGACTGGAAAGATGTACTGCTTACCCTCTCCTCGGGCGATCCATCCATTAGCAACTATAAACCCGAACTCGATGCTTACTTCCTAACATTCGATAACTTCTACAGCAAGAGGGATCCGCTTGAGGCTTCAAAACCTTACTCAGGAATCGTATCGGGAAGAGTTGTTGATGAAATTGGAGAGCCAATCCCCGGGGTTTCAATAATGATAAAGGGAACCACGCAGGGAGTTGCCACCGATATGGATGGCCGGTACTCCATTAAGGTTCCTAGCGCTAGTAGCACATTGGTTTACTCCTTTATTGGGATGAAATCGTTGGAACTCCCAGCTAGTTCCCCCGTTCGAAATGTTAGGATGGAAAGCGATAACGTGGCGCTCGAGGAGGTGGTTGTTACAGCTTATGGCGCCAGATCTGAAAATATGATGATAAGGGGTGTATCTAGTTCTGCTCCAAAAATGAATATTCAAATCCCTTTGGCCATTGAGAAGAGCCAGGTGGCAACCGAGTTTAAGATTGAAATCCCATACTCCATTCCCTCCGATAATCAAGCCTACGATGTTTCAATTCTTGAGTACACCGCACCGGCTCAGTACAAGTATGCTGCTGTTCCCAAGCTTACCACCGACGCATTTCTTATGGCCAGCATCCCCGATTGGCATCTCTACGAGCTGCTCGATGGCGATGTAAGCCTGTTCTTCAAGGGAATTTACCAGGGAAAAACCTACTTCGACTTAAGTTCCATTGAGGATACGCTTACCGTTTCGGTTGGGCGCGACCGCGATATTCAGATTAAGCGCGAGTCGAAGAAGGAGTTTTCTCGCCGTAGCGTAGTTGGATCCAATAAACGCGAGCAGCGCGTTTGGGAAATTTCGGTAAAGAATAACAAACCTTTCCCTGTGGATATTGTGGTTGAGGATCAGTACCCCATATCAAGGTTAAGCGATATAAAAGTTGAGCAGGTTGATGCCCCCGGGGCAACCATCGATGAGGCTACTGGCAAGGTAAAATGGAACCTTAATCTAAAATCGGGCGAAACCCGAACCCTGCAGATTAAGTACACTGTGCGATATCCACAGAATAGAAAACTGCTGGTGGAGTAAAGATTTTTCACCAACTATAATGGCTTTATGAAACTCTGCGCCTCCTTTGTGTTTATATTTCATTCCATCACAAAGAAGGCGCAGAAAACACAAAGCTATAACCCTACCATTTCCTTATAAACACTTTCCAGAGCAACGAGAGGTAAACCAGCTGCAAGGTAACACCAATTGCGCTAAAAAGCCCAAAGTGCCCAAAGCTGCTAATCTCTTCGAACGATCGGCAAACCCAAAAGGTGGGTATGGGTGCGAGCAGATATTTCAATTCTCCAGGGATAAAGAACTGGATAAAAGCAATAAATATAACAAAGCTAATACCCTTAAGTACAGCTGCCGCCTCAATTTTATTCGATGATATGCACAGCATCACAAAGGCCAAAATGGGCGCCAGTATCGACACACTGATAGACAGAACGATCATCTCATAAAAACCAATCGAAACAAGCCCGTTTAGTGCAAAAAAGAAGGTTCTACCACAAATTTAATGGACGATTTTAGGGTCGGAAGACCTCAAACCCCCGACTGAACGATGCAGTTGGGCAGGGAGGCTGGAAGATTATAGCATGCTAATTCTGTCTTCTCTCGTCATCCGCCAAAGAACATCGGTTTGCGAGACAGATGCCTTCTGTCTTCTGTCTTCAAACCCAAACCAAAACCAAAACCAAAGATTTAAGTTTGCTATAATTTACATAGTTTCCACTAGATTGGTAGTAGAACCAACAATTTTAAGTAAATTTGATATAGCTAAATATTAATCAGTTCCGCTAATAAAACATTGCTCTGCATGTGGAAAGAATGGTTTAGCTATACAAAATCGCAACGTTATGGTATACTAACCCTGGCGCTAATGGTGGTCGTGGTTGCATTTTATCCATTCGCTCACCAAACACTATTCACAAAACCCAGCCCGCTCCTCACCTCAAATAGCTTTCATAAGGTTGACAGCTTTTACAATGCGCTTACCTACTCCAAACCGAAGGTTGAAACCTCTTTCTCAATGTCTGAGGAGGAAAGGCCTGCAGCTGCGGTACCCGAAGAATTTTATTTTGATCCTAACACAGTGAGTACCTCGGAGCTAGTGAGGTTAGGGCTAACTCCTCGACAGGCCGCATCCATTGAGAACTACCGACAAAAGGGAGGTCTGTTTGCAAAACCAGATGACTTTGCCAAGATGTATGTTGTTAACAAGGATATGTTTGAAAGACTTAAACCCTATATCAAAATAGCACCTGCACCAGAGCAACAGCCAAAGGACTCAACAACTTATCCTCCTCAAGCCCAATTTGCCAAAACCGAATCAAAAATTTATATCGACCTCAACACTGTAGACACCCTCGAAATTACAAGAATAAGAGGGATAGGCCGCAGCTACGCTCGGAGGATTATCTCGTACAGGGAACGCCTTGGTGGGTTTTACAATACTAATCAGCTAACGGAAGTTTATGGCTTCCCTAAGGATTTGCTTTCATCTATTCAAGATCAAATCTGGGTTGACACGCTGGCCATCAATACAATTAACATAAACCTAGTGGACTACCAGGAGCTGAGGCGTCATCCATACCTAACGGACTACCAGGCAAAGGCAATTATTTACTATCGTGAAACAATGTCGAACTTCAGCAAAATAGAGGATATTAGAGCCAATAAGCTGATTGATGAGCAAACGTACCAAAGGATTAAACCATACCTCACCATAAACTAAAATCCATCTGCTATACAACTTTTTGTGCTAAGTTTAAGGTGCAAAATTTTATCTTTGCACTAAACTTAAGCATCATATGCAAAAAACCAAGTATTCAATCGTAGTTCCAGTATATAACCGTCCCGATGAAATTGATGAACTGCTAGAGAGTTTAACACATCAATGCTACAAGAATTTTGAGGTTATTATTGTTGAGGATGGCTCGAGTGAGCCTTGCGATTCTGTTGTGAAAAAATATGAGGGCAGGCTTTCGATTCAATATTACAAAAAGGAAAACACGGGGCCAGGAATAACACGAAACTATGGAGCAGAAAGGTCGGAAGGAGATTTCATCATCTTTTTCGACTCCGACTGTATAATACCAAGTGACTATTTTAATGAGGTCGAACTTGAGATCAACGCTAGGCCTGTAGATGCCTTTGGTGGCCCCGACAGGGCGCACGAATCGTTCAGCCCAATACAAAAAGCCATAAACTACTCCATGACCTCATTCCTCACAACCGGAGGGATTAGAGGGGGAAGGGAGCGAATGGATAAATTCTACCCACGAAGCTTTAACATGGGGATATCGAGGCAAGTTTTTGAGGATACAAAGGGATTCTCGACCTTACGATTTGGTGAGGATATTGATTTCAGCCTACGCATCATCAAGTCAGGGTTCTCAACCCGACTATTCCCCAAGGCGTGGGTTTACCACAAGCGCCGAACAGATTTAAAAAAGTTCTTCAGACAGGTTTACAACTCAGGGATTGCCCGGATTAACCTAAACATCCTTCATCCAGGAACCCTAAAGCTGGTTCACCTTTTGCCTTCGGCATTTGTTGTTAGCATGCTGATATTTGGCCTCTGTGTACTTATTTGCAAATACTCAATTCTTGTCCCCTTGGCATACTCGCTAATGGTGTTTATAAATGCCTGGGCAATAACAAAAAAAGTAAATGTGGCCTTCCTTAGCATTGGTGCTGCGTGGGTACAACTTTTTGGATATGGGTTAGGGTTCTTGCATGCTGTTTGGCACAGGGTAATCTTAAAAGGATCCATATTCAATGCTTTTGAAAAGAACTTCTACAAATAGAATGGGCAGCAAGCAATTGGACTAAAATTTGTTAGTGAAAGCCTTGTGCAGTAAACTATCACTTTAAATTACTATCTTGCATAAAAATCGGGCAATATGAGAAACTTACTCCTACTCCTTGCAGCTGCAACCCTTTTTGGATGCGGCAGCAACACAAACACCAACGAGTTTAGCATAGCTTCGGTTGCCGAAGATGCACCGCCAATGGCTAGAATGGCTGCCGATTCGTATGCCCCTTCCGAGAAAACCATTGAACAATCGCCAGAGCAGAATCAAACCGCTGGGCAGCAAAAAATCATCCGCAATGCCCATATCTCAATTGAGGTGGAGAACTATGAAGAATCGAGACCTAAACTCGACTCTATCGTAAGGATACATAAGGGCTGGATATCCTCAGAAAACTTGAATAACTACGAGTATCGCATAACAAACTACATTACCATAAGAGTACCATCAGCGTCGCTTGACCCAATAATAAACGACCTACATTCAATAGCCAAAAGGATAGAAAGCCAAAGCATACAGAGCACCGATGTAACCGAGGAGTACATTGATATTGAGAGCCGATTGAAAAACCAACGCGAGGTGGAGAAAAAATTTATTGGCTTGCTTAAGCGAACCGATTCCATTGATGAAATACTAAGAATAGAAAGCAAGCTAGCAGAAGTGCGTAGCCAAATAGAATCGATTGAAGGTAGGCTAAGGTACCTTAACAACAGGATAGACTACAGCACGGTAAACCTTAATATCTACCAAAAAATTGATTTTAAATTTGTCCCCGAGCCCATGGAAAGTTTCTGGGAGCGGCTTAAAACATCAATTCACAAAGGGTGGAAAGGTTTTGTTTCGTTTATTCTATTTCTCATTAGGCTTTGGCCACTACTAATAATTGGGTCACTCGCCACTTATGCATTTACCCGTTACAGAAAGAACAGATCGAAACCAAGCATCATCAAGCGAAAGGCCAAGCGTAATAATAAAAAGAGCACAAAACCATCAAAAGTTTCTGATACCAACTAGATAACACCAAGATATTTATGAAGTTTTTTTCAATACTCACTCTGCTATTCTGTAGCCTAGGAGCGTTCGCACAAACTAGCCAAGAGCTTATGCTAAAGGCAAACCTTATGCATGAGCAGGAAGATTATCAGGGAGCAATCAACACCCTAAACCAAGCCATACAGCTCGACCCTGTGAATAAGCACGCATATATCTTCCGTGGCGACTCTAAGGTGCAAATCGGCGATATTCAGGCCGCAATTGACGATTATAGCAAAGCGCTAGACATCGATCATCGCTTTGCCATAGCATACTACTACAGGGGTAATGCTAGGATGATGATACAAGACTTTGAGGGAGCCGTGTTGGACTATAACGAGCTGGTAAAAATTGCGCCACAGTTTGCCATGGCCTACAACAACCGGGGGTTGGCAAAGGGTCACCTTAAGGACTACAAAGGAGCCATATCCGATTTTAACCGTGCCATATCCATAGATGCGAGGTTTGTGATGGCCTATGTAAACAGGGGAAGAACCCGGGTTGATGTGTACGACCTACAGGGGGCAGTTGTAGACCTTAACCAAGCCATTGTGATTGACCCAAAAAATTCGGAAGCCTACTACTACCGTGGGCTATCCAAAATTCTTCAAGGGTTGAAGAAGAATGGATGCCTTGACCTAGATAAGGCCCTTGAGCTGGGTAGAGTTGAGACCCAATTCCTGATTCGCGAATTTTGCAAAGAGAATGCTCCACCCCCAACACGCCGAAGGTGAAAAGGATAACGTTTTTATTACTTTCGCTACTACTAACCACCATAGCCCTTGCTCAGTCGGTAGATCAACTATTTAGCAATGGGCTGGAGAAGCACAACAGCAACAATTTTGCAGGTGCTATTGCAGACTTTTCGGTAGCCATTTCCCTAAAGCCCGATTTTGCTGTGCTATACTACTGCAGAGGGCAATCCTATGCAGAAATTGAGAATTACCCTAAAGCTATTGCTGATTTCACCAGGGCAATAGAAATAAATCCGCTAAACACTAGTGTATACCTTAAGCGAGCCGAGGTGTACTACAAAACCAATAGCAGCCTTCAGGCTGTAAACGACCTTACCGAACTGCTAAAGATAGACCCTTTCGATGCCAGAGCCTACCTACTAAGGGGGAAGGCTCGAAGCAAAATGTACGATTTCACTAGGGCCATAGCCGATTTCAACAGGGTACTAGAACTCGATAGGTCACAACGAAAAGCATTGCTGTATAGAGGGTTGGCCAAGCTAGAACAATCCGATTTTGGAGGAGCAATTCTTGATATGGAGACCCTACTTGAAGAGGAACCTAACAATTCCGAACTCCATTACTACCTGGGCATTGCCAATATACGATCGGGAAAAATAAATCAGGGATGCTATCACCTAACGGCTGCTCGAAATCTTGGCGATCCCAGAGCCAACTTAATGATTCGCGATCGGTGTGCCTTTTACGAGAGCGAAGATTAAGTAACTAAAGCACAAAAGCTACGCCTGTCCCCCACCAAAGTTCATTGGGAACGGAGGAATTCCAGAGTTTGCCTCGCCCACCTTAATTGGGCCATGGTTACTCTCAAACTTGGTTACATTATCCTTTAGAGCCATAAGCAAACGCTTAGCATGGTCTGGGGTAAGTATCACACGGGTTTGCACCTTAGCCTTGGGTAGGCCAGGCATTACCCTAACAAAATCGAGGATAAACTCCGAAGCAGAATGGGTGATTATGGCCAAGTTGGCATAGTTACCTTGAGCCACCTCTTCGGAGAGCTCGATATTGAGCGGGTTGTTCTTCTTCTCTGTCATAACGTTTTCAATTAGGTTAATGGAGGGTAAAGATAAAAAAAGCGAGGGCAATAACCCTCGCTTTTTAAAATTATGTGGAAAAGTTCCAACTACTCATCCAGTTCGGTTACCACAGGATTTCCCTGCTGAATCATCTCCTGCTCCTCGTTGGTGTAAACCACAAGGTTATTAAAATCGCGCAGACCTGTTCCGGCAGGAATTAGGTGACCACAGATCACATTTTCCTTCAACCCTTGGAGAGTATCAACCTTTCCGTGGATTGCTGCTTCGTTAAGCACCTTAGTGGTTTCCTGGAACGAAGCTGCCGACATGAAGCTGCTGGTTTGAAGCGCAGCGCGGGTGATACCCTGAAGAACCTGGTTTGATGTTGCGGGAACCGCATCGCGAGCTGTGATCAGCTTCATATCCTTACGCTTAAGGATAGAGTTCTCATCGCGGAGCTTGCGTGCTGTCACAATCTGGCCTGGGCGAAGCGCCGAATCGCCAGCATCAACAACAACCTTCTTGTCGTAAATCCAATCGTTCTCCTCCATGAACTCCCACTTATCTACAATCTGCTTCTCAAGGAAACGAGTATCTCCTGGATCGTCAATGTCAACCTTACGCATCATCTGCCTAACGATAACCTCAAAGTGCTTATCGTTAATCTTCACACCCTGCATACGGTAAACCTCCTGAACCTCGTTCACAATGTACTCTTGAACTTTGGTTGGACCTTTAATTGCAAGTATGTCAGATGGTGTGATTGCTCCGTCAGACAATGGAATGCCAGCGCGTACGTAATCGTTCTCCTGAACCAGAATTTGCTTTGATAGGGGAACAAGGTACTTCTTAACCTCTCCGGTTTTCGAAGTAATCATAATCTCTCTATTCCCACGCTTTACCTTACCAAACGATACCTCACCGTCGATTTCAGACACCACAGCGGGGTTCGATGGGTTACGCGCCTCAAACAGCTCAGTTACCCTTGGAAGACCACCCGTGATATCACCAGACTTACCTACAGCGCGTGGAATTTTCACAAGGATGTCACCAGCCTTAACCGCTTTACCCTCGTCAACCATAATGTGAGAGGTTACGGGTAGGTTATATGACTTGAGTACATCCTTACCTTTCATGATTTTAATGGCAGGGTTCTTTGTACGGTCGCGCGACTCAACAATTACCTTCTCACGGTATCCTGTTTGCTCATCGGACTCCTCCCTAAAGGTAACGTCTTTGATAACTGCATCGAAGGCCACTGAACCATCCATCTCTGAGATGATTACGGCGTTCCATGGGTCCCAGTCGCAGAGTTCTTGACCCTTGGTGATATCGTCGCCATCGTTAACATACAGCTTCGAACCATAGGGTACGTTATGGGTAGATAGCGTAATTCCTGTGTTCTTATCAACAATACGCATTTCGGCCAAGCGACCAATAACCACTTGGTGCGCAACCCCAAACTCGTCCTCCTTGGTGATACTCTTGAGTTCCTCAATCTCTACGCGGCCATCAAATTTCGAGATGATTTTTGAATCGGCAATGATGTTGGATGCGGTACCCCCAACGTGGAATGTACGAAGTGTAAGCTGTGTACCTGGCTCACCAATTGACTGTGCTGCAATAACACCAACAGCTTCGCCCTTCTGAACCATTCGGCCAGTGGCAAGGTTACGACCGTAGCATTTTGCACAAACACCCTTGCGTGATTCACAGGTTAGTACTGAACGAATTTCGACCTGTTCAATGGGCGACTCAGCGATTTGAGTAGCAATCTCTTCGGTTAGCTCCTCTCCAGCTGATATAATGAGTTCACCCGTAAGCGGATGGTAAACATCATGAACAGTGGTTCTACCTAGTATTCTTTCGTATAGCGTTTCAACAACCTCCTCGTTTTTCTTAATGGCAGTTGCCACAAGGCCACGAAGGGTGCCACAGTCTTCTTCAGTAATTATTACATCTTGCGAAACGTCAACCAAACGACGGGTAAGGTAACCCGCATCGGCTGTCTTAAGCGCCGTATCGGCAAGACCCTTACGCGCACCGTGAGTTGAGATAAAGTACTCGAGTACCGATAGGCCCTCCTTAAAGTTAGCCAAGATGGGGTTCTCAATAATCTCGCTACCAGTTGATCCTGACTTTTGTGGTTTTGCCATTAGACCCCTCATGCCGCAAAGCTGACGAATCTGCTCCTTCGAACCCCTCGCACCAGAGTCAAGCATCATGTATACAGAGTTGAACCCTTGGTTATCCTCAGCTAGCTGTTTAAGCAGCGTTAAGGTTAGCTTGGCATTGGTATGTGTCCAAATATCAATAATTGCGTTGTAACGCTCGTTGTTGGTTATAAGACCCATATTGTAGTTAGCCATAACCTCATCAACCTGGGCGTACCCCTCATTCACAAAAGTAACTTTCTCTTCAGGTACAGTTACATCGCTAAGGTTGAAAGATAATCCTCCCTTAAATGCGAAGGAGTATCCCATATGCTTAATATCATCGAGGAACTGAGATGTACGAGCAATGCCAACAATTTTCAACACTTTACCAATGATGTCCCTAAGAGATTTCTTAGTCAACAACTCGTTAACATAACCCACCTCACGAGGCACAAACTGATTGAAAATTATTCGACCAACAGTGGTCTCAAGCATTTCGGAAGTGGTTGTACCATCCTCCTGTACTTTCTGAATTTTCAGCTGCACTTTTGCATGCAGGTCAGCTACGCGCTCATTGTATGCTATTATGGCCTCTTCGGGCGAATAGAATCTTAGGCCCTCGCCTTTTGCGCCTGGACGAGGCTTGGTGATGTAGTACAGACCCAGCACCATATCCTGCGATGGAACGGTAATAGGTGCTCCGTTTGCAGGGTTTAGGATGTTATGCGCTCCTAGCATCAATATTTGAGCCTCAAGAATGGCCTCATTACCCAAGGGGAGGTGAACAGCCATCTGGTCACCATCAAAGTCGGCGTTGAACGCAGTACATGATAGTGGGTGTAGCTGAATAGCCTTACCTTCAATAAGCTTTGGCTGGAATGCTTGGATACCGAGCCTGTGAAGCGTTGGGGCACGGTTAAGAAGAACGGGGTGGCCTTTAAGTACGTTTTCAAGAATGTCCCAAATAACAGGATCCTTGCGATCGACAATTTTCTTGGCCGATTTTACAGTTTTAACAATTCCCCTTTCGATAAGCTTGCGAATGATGAAGGGCTTGTAGAGTTCTGCTGCCATATCCTTTGGCAAACCGCACTCATGCATCTTTAGCTCTGGGCCCACAACAATAACCGAACGGGCAGAGTAATCGACACGCTTACCCAATAGGTTCTGACGGAATCGACCCTGCTTACCCTTTAAGCTATCGCTTAGCGATTTTAAAGGCCTATTGGCATCGGTCTTAACAGCATTGCTCTTACGAGAGTTATCGAACAGTGAATCAACTGATTCCTGAAGCATACGCTTCTCGTTACGAAGAATTACCTCGGGGGCTTTAATCTCGATTAGCCTCTTAAGGCGATTATTACGAATGATTACCCTACGGTATAAATCGTTTAGATCCGATGTTGCAAACCGGCCGCCATCCAAAGGAACCAACGGACGAAGTTCGGGTGGAATCACGGGAACAACCCTTAAGATCATCCACTCGGGTTTATTAATATGAGCCGACTCACGGAATGCCTCAACAACCTGAAGGCGCTTTAGCGCCTCGTTCTTACGTTGCTGTGAGGTTTCGGTGTTGGCCTTATGGCGTAAATCGTAGCTTAGCTCATCGAGCTGCAGGCGAGACAGAAGCATAAAAATTGCTTCGGCGCCCATTGCTGCAATGAATTTATTGGGATCATCATCATCTAGATGCTGATTGTCTTTTGGCAAAGTTTCAAGAATGTCAAGGTATTCCTCCTCGGTAAGGAAGTCCATATAGCTAACATTCTCGGCTATACCAGCATTAATTACCACATATCTCTCGTAGTAAATAATGGTATCGAGTTTTTTGGTAGGCAAGCCTAAAAGGTATCCAATTTTGTTTGGTAACGACTTGAAGTACCAAATATGAGCCACAGGAACTACAAGGTTGATGTGTCCCATCCGCTCGCGACGAACCTTCTTTTCAGTAACCTCAACACCACACCTATCGCAAACAATACCCTTATAACGGATACGCTTATACTTGCCACAATGACATTCGTAATCCTTTACAGGCCCAAAAATCCTCTCGCAGAATAATCCATCACGTTCGGGCTTGTAGGTTCTATAGTTGATGGTCTCGGGTTTAAGTACCTCACCGCTTGAACGCTCTAGCACCTCCTCTGGAGATGATAGGCTTATTGTAATCTTAGTGAAGTCGCTTTTTGCCTTATTTTCCCTTCTGAACGACATATTGTAATATGTTAAGTTGTTAAGTCTTGCATAAAGTACAGCTCAGGGCTATACGTATCTCTCGAAGTGGCGACCGATTAATCGAGCGCCACGTTAAGGCCTAAGCCGCGTAATTCATGCAGCAATACGTTAAGTGATTCCGGAATGCCAGGCTGTGGCATTGACTCCCCCTTAACGATTGATTCGTATGCCTTGGCTCTTCCCACCACATCATCCGATTTGATGGTAAGAATCTCCTGAAGGATGTGAGATGCGCCGAATGCCTCGAGCGCCCAAACCTCCATCTCACCAAAACGCTGACCACCAAACTGCGCTTTACCACCAAGGGGTTGCTGAGTGATGAGCGAATATGGACCAATGGAACGAGCGTGCATCTTATCATCAATCATATGCCCTAGCTTAAGCATATAGATTATTCCAACAGTTGCTGGTTGATCGAAACGCTCACCAGTTCCTCCATCGTAGAGGTAAGTTTTACCATAGCGTGGTAAACCGGCTTTGTCGGTAATCTCATTTATTTCATCAAACTTCGCTCCATCGAAGATTGGCGTTGCAAACTTAAGCCCAAGCTTTTCGCCAGCCCAACCGAGTACAGTTTCGTAGATCTGTCCAAGGTTCATACGCGAGGGTACACCAAGGGGGTTAAGCACAATGTCAACAGGGGTACCATCGTCGAGGAATGGCATATCCTCATCGCGAACAATTTTCGCAACAATACCCTTGTTACCGTGCCTACCGGCCATTTTATCGCCCACTTTTATCTTACGCTTCTTAGCGATGTATACCTTGGCAAGCTGAACAATACCCGCTGGCATTTCATCGCCAATGGTTATGTTAAACTTCTTGCGCTTATGCTCGGCATCGAACTCCTTATACTTAAGAATGTAGTTGTGCACAACTTGCTTTATAAGCTCATTCTTATGCTTATCGGTAGTCCACTTGGCGGCATTCACGTTTAAGTAATCAATCTCGGTGAGCATCTTTTGGGTAAACTTAACACCTCTGGGGATAAGTTCTTGACCAAACAAATCGACAACGCCCTGGGATGTTTTTCCGTTCACAAGGTGGAAAATCTTATCAATCAGCTTTTCCTTTAGGTTGATCACGTTGTAGTTAAACTCCTCATCAATCTTGGCTACCAAGTTCTTTTCACTGTTTTTCCCCTTCTTATTATCCTTCACCGAACGAGTAAAAAGTTTCTTTTCAATCACAACACCATACAGAGAGGGTGGTGCTTTCATTGAAGCATCCTTCACATCGCCTGCCTTGTCGCCAAAAATTGCGCGTAGCAGTTTCTCTTCAGGAGTTGGATCGGACTCACCCTTAGGGGTAATCTTACCAATAAGGATATCGCCAGGCACAACGTTTGCGCCGATGCGGATCATTCCGTTCTCGTCAAGATCTTTGGTAGCCTCTTCGCTCACGTTGGGTATGTCGGCTGTAAGCTCCTCAACACCTCTTTTGGTGTCGCGTACCTCAAGCACGTACTCGTCAACGTGAACCGATGTGAAAACGTCTTCACGAACCAAACGCTCGCTGATCACAATGGCATCCTCAAAGTTATAACCTTTCCAGGGCATGAATGCCACCTTTAGGTTACGGCCAAGGGCAAGTTCTCCATCGCGAGTTGAATATCCCTCGGTAAGAATTTGACCTTTCTTTACCTCCTGCCCTTTAACAACCATTGGTCGTAAGGTTACACAGGTATTCTGGTTGGTCTTCTTGTATTTTGGTAGCTTATAGCGCTTAATCTCAGGATCGAAGCTTACAAAACGCTGCTCATCGGACTGGAGATACTTCACCACAATCTCATCAGAGTCAACGTACTCGATAATTCCATCCTCTTCGGCAACTATTTGCACACGGCTGTCGCGTACAACCACTTCCTCAAGTCCGGTTCCAACAATAGGAGCTTCGGGGTTGATAAGGGGTACTGCCTGGCGCATCATATTCGAGCCCATGAGGGCACGGTTGGCGTCGTCATTCTCAAGGAATGGAATAAGCGAGGCAGCAATTGATGCGATCTGGTTTGGTGCCACATCCATCATATCTACCTTCTCACGCTCCACCAATGGGAAGTCTGACTCAAGCCTCGACTTCACCTTTGCATTTGCAAACGATCCATCGTCGGTTAGCGGAGCATTGGCCTGCCCAATGATTTTATACTCTTCTTCTTCAGCGCTAAGATAAACAACCCCCTCGTTGGTAAGATCAACCTTGCTATTTTCAACCTTACGGTAAGGAGTTTCAATAAATCCTAGCTCATTGATTCTAGCATATACACAAAGCGATGAAATAAGACCAATGTTTGGCCCCTCGGGAGTTTCAATGGGACATAACCTACCATAATGTGTATAGTGTACGTCACGTACCTCAAAACCTGCACGCTCACGCGACAGACCACCTGGCCCCAGCGCAGAGAGACGACGCTTGTGGGTCATCTCAGCCAGCGGGTTGGTTTGGTCCATAAACTGCGATAGTTGGTTGGTTCCGAAGAAGGAGTTGATTACCGACGATAACGTTTTAGCGTTAATCAGATCGATGGGTGTAAACACCTCATTGTCGCGCACGTTCATACGCTCACGAATGGTACGAGCCATACGGGCTAGCCCAACGCTAAACTGGTTACCAAGTTGTTCTCCAACAGTCCTAACGCGCCTGTTACTTAGGTGGTCAATATCATCCACATCGGCCTTTGAGTTGATAAGCTCGATGAGGTACTTAATAATTTCGATGATATCTTCCTTCGTAAGCACCTTAACATCTATGTCGGTGCTAAGGTTTAACTTTTTGTTTATCCTGTAACGACCAACCTCACCTAAATCGTAACGCTTATCGGAGAAGAAAAGCTTATCGATCACGTCACGGGCAGTAGCCTCGTCAGGTGGTTCAGAGTTACGTAGCTGCCTATAGATATGAACAACGGCTTCTTTCTCTGAGTTACAGGGGTCTTTATGTAGTGTATTGTAGATGATGGCGTAATCGGAGATGTTGTGATCGTCCTTATGCAGGAGGATCGTTTTTGCTCCAGAGTCCACAATCTCATCAATATGCTCATTCTCAATAACAGTCTCACGGTCGAGAATAATCTCGTTACGCTCAATGGATACTACCTCACCTGTATCCTCGTCAACAAAATCTTCGACCCATGATTTTAAAACGCGTGCGGCCAACTTGCGGCCAACAAACTTTTTGAGGTTTGCCTTTGACACCTTGATCTCATCGGCAAGCCCGAAAATCTCAAGGATATCCTTATCGCCTTCGAAGCCAATGGCCCTTAGCAGGGTTGTTACGGGCAATTTCTTTTTCCTGTCGATGTATGCGTACATGACATTGTTAATGTCGGTAGCAAACTCAATCCAAGAACCTTTGAAAGGAATAATCCTAGCCGAGTAAAGTTTAGTACCGTTGGCATGAACGCTTTGCCCGAAGAATACGCCGGGTGAACGGTGTAGTTGCGATACCACAACACGCTCGGCACCATTTATCACAAAGGTTCCGCGAGGGGTCATATACGGGATAGTCCCCAGGTAAACGTCCTGCACCACCGTATCAAAATCTTCGTGCTCGGGGTCGGTGCAGTAGAGCTTTAACTTGGCCTTAAGCGGCACATTAAAGGTTAACCCGCGCTCGATAGTTTCATCGATAGAGTACCGAGGAGGGTCGACGTAATAATCGATAAACTCGAGAACAAAGTTGTTCCGAGTATCGGTAATGGGAAAATTTTCGGCGAATACTTTATACAGCCCCTCCTTCTTTCGCTCCTCGACAGAGGAACCAAACTTGAAGAATTCACCAAATGATTTCAATTGAATATCAAGAAAATCAGGGTAACTAAACTGATTTTTCGTCTTAGCGAACGATATTCTTTTATTTACTGTTTCTGAGGACATTGCGATAGGATTTGTTGAACCATTAATTTAAACAATAAAAAGGCTTAGAGTCTAACAGATAGACTCTAAACCCTTAATACCTAATGCTATCAGGTTTTTCTTATTTAAGTTCAACTTCTGCTCCTGCCTCTTCGAGTTGTGATTTAAGCGATTCGGCCTCTTCCTTCGAAGCGCCTTCTTTAACTGCTTTAGGAGCAGCGTCAACTAGTTCTTTGGCTTCTTTCAGACCAAGTCCAGTAAGTTCTTTCACTAGCTTCACTACCTGAAGTTTAGCTCCACCAGCTGACTTAAGAACTACGTCAAAGGTGTTTTTCTCTTCAGCAGCAGCACCTTCGCCACCAGCGGCGGGGCCAGCAACAGCCACTGCAGCAGCAGCAGGCTCAATACCATACTCGTCCTTAAGGATCTGAGCAAGTTCGTTTACTTCTTTTACAGTAAGATTAACTAGTTCTTCTGCAAACTTTTTAAGATCTGCCATTTTTCCTAACGGTTTATTAATTAATTCCAAACAAAATAATAATTATCCTTCACGCTCACCGAGGGTTTTAACCACTCCGGCGATAGTATTGGGCGCTGATTGTAGTTGAGAAACAACTTTCTTAGCAGGCGACTGCAGCAGGGCAACAACGTCGGCAATAAGCTCGTTTTTGCTCTTAAGGCTAACAAGAGCCTCAAGCTGGTTCTCACCAATGTAAAATGATTCCTCAACGAAAGCAGCTTTAAGTACTGGTTTTTCGTGTGTTTTACGAAATTCCTTGATAAGCTTTGCGGGTACATTACCCACCTCAGTAAACATTATTGAGGTAGAGCCCTTAAGCGTATCAAACAGGGGCGAAAAATCAGCCTTCTCTCCACACTTCTCGAGTGCTTTTTGTAGAAGGGTATTTTTCACTACCACAAGTTTTATCTGCTTCTCAAAACACTTACGACGCAATGTGCTGGTTTCAGCAGCGTTGAGTGTAGATGTATCAGCCAGATAAAAGTGGGGATACTGATTGATTTGCTCAGCAAGCGTATCAATGATTACATTCTTATCTTCCCTTCTCATGATAAATGGGTCTCTATTGCGTTATTACTACTTTTCCGCGATTGATTTGGTATCAATCTGCAAACCAGGGCTCATAGTGCTGGAAAGGTAAATACTCTTGATGTAAGTACCTTTGGCTGCGCTAGGCTTGAGCTTGTTAATAGTTTGAATAAACTCCTGGGCATTTTCTACCAATTTCTCGGGATCGAATGAAACCTTACCGATGGAAGTGTGAACGATACCAAATTTATCAACTTTAAAGTCGATTTTACCAGCCTTAACCTCATTCACGGCCTTGTCCACATCCATGGTCACGGTTCCGCTTTTGGGGTTTGGCATTAGTCCACGTGGGCCTAGAATACGACCGAGGGCACCAATCTTTGGCATAACGGTTGGCATAGTGATGATTACATCAATATCCGTCCAACCTCCCTTAATTTTATCGATATATTCATCTAAGCCAACGTAGTCGGCACCTGCGGCTTTTGCAGCCTCCTCCTTATCGGGAGTACACAGTACTAATACGCGAACAGCTTTTCCAGTTCCATGAGGTAGGGTTACTACACCACGCACCATTTGGTTGGCCTTTCGGGGGTCAACACCAAGGCGAATGTCGATATCCACTGAGGCATCGAACTTAGTGTAGGTAATCTCCTTCAATAAACTGGCTGCCTCCGATAGTTTGTACTGCTTATCGGGTTCAATCTTCGACAACGCAAGTTTTTGGTTCTTGGTCAATTTTGTCATCTCGCTAAAAGAGGTTAAATGTTACTTACCTGGAAATTCTCCTGTAACGGTAATACCCATACTGCGGGCAGTACCAGCTACCATTGTCATAGCCGATTCCAAGGTAAAACAGTTCAGGTCGGGCATTTTATCCTGGGCTATTTCCCGTACTTGATCCCATGTAACCGAAGCAACTTTCTTTCGGTTTGGCTCAGGTGAACCGCTTTTCTGCTTTGATACCTCGAGCAGCTGTACAGCTACAGGTGGTGTCTTTACGATAAAATCGAAAGACTTATCAGAATATACGGTAATGATAACGGGGAGTACTTTCCCTGCCTGACTTTGGGTTCTGCTGTTGAATTGCTTGCAGAACTCCATGATGTTAACCCCCTTCGAGCCGAGTGCGGGACCAACGGGTGGCGATGGATTTGCTGCGCCTCCCTTAATCTGTAACTTGATTAATCCGGCAACTTCTTTAGCCATAATGCTTTAGCTCTTAACAGTTATTACTCTTTTTCGACTTGCATAAAGCTGAGCTCCAACGGAGTTTTGCGGCCAAAAATTTTGACCATTACCTTCAGCTTCTTCTTCTCCTCGTTCACCTCTTCAATGATTCCAGAGAAAGAGTTGAATGGACCATCAATCACTTTCACGGTTTCACCTACGAAGAAAGGAACGTTTAACTCCTCATCGCTATCGGCTAGCTCATCGACCCTTCCTAGGATACGATTGGCTTCCGACTGGCGCAATGGGATGGGTTCGCCTGTTTTGGGGTCTCCCAAAAACCCAATCACATTGGGTATATCCTTCAAGATGTGTGGTATTTCGCCCACCAAGGCAGCCTCAAGAAGAACATATCCGGGATAAAAAATCCGTTCTTTGCTTACCTTCTTCCCATTACGGATTTGGTAAACCTTCTCGGTTGGTATAAGTACTTGAGCAATAAAATCGTGCAGCTTTAGCCGGTTGATCTCATTGTCGATGTACTCCTTGACCTTTTTTTCCTTCCCACCAATGGCACGCAACACGTACCATTTTTTAACGCTCTCTTCCATTGACTAATTCCTCTCAGGCTTTAATACATCATTCTGTAAATAACATCCATCACATTCTCAAAGGTAATATCCATGACGAATATGACTAGTGCAATTAAAAGGGAAGCTATCATTACAATTAATGCACTGGATTGAAGATCTTTCCATGTTGGCCACGATACTTTGTGGATCAGCTCGGTGTAAACTTCCTGAAGGTATGCTTTAATTCTCATATAATTCAGTTATGTTGCACGGGAGGAGCGACTCGAACGCCCGACACCTGGTTTTGGAGACCAGTGCTCTACCAACTGAGCTACACCCGTGTGAAAAGAGGTTTACTTGCCCGGGGCAAGTAAACCCTTTATTGTTTTATGACAATTAGTCAACGATTTCAATAACCTGACCTGCACCAACTGTACGTCCACCTTCGCGGATAGCGAAACGAAGACCTTGGTTGATAGCCACAGGGTAGATTAGGTTTACGGTGATGGTTACGTTATCACCAGGCATTACCATCTCTACTCCTTCAGGAAGCTTGATCTCACCAGTTACGTCAAGAGTACGTAGGTAGAACTGAGGACGATAGTTGTTGTGGAAAGGAGTGTGACGACCACCTTCTTCTTTCTTCAACACGTATACCTCTGCCTTGAAAGTAGTGTGAGGCTTAATAGAACCTGGCTTAGCAAGTACTTGACCACGCTTAATTTCTTTCTTATCAACACCACGAAGTAGAAGACCAACATTGTCACCAGCTTCACCACGGTCAAGAATCTTACGGAACATTTCAACACCAGTACAAACGGTCTTGCGACCTTCTGCGCCTAGTCCGATAATTGAAAGTTCGTCGCCAGTGTTAACTACACCAGTTTCGATACGACCAGTAGCAACGGTACCACGGCCAGTGATAGAGAATACATCCTCAACAGGAAGAAGGAAAGGCTTTTCAATATCACGTGGAGGAAGTGGAATGTACTCATCAACAGCGTTCATAAGTTCCATTACCTTTTCAACCCACTGCTCTTCGCCGTTAAGTCCACCTAGTGCAGAACCACGGATAACAGGAGCGTTATCGCCGTCGAAGTTGTAGAAGCTAAGCAGTTCGCGAACTTCCATTTCAACTAGTTCAAGCATCTCTTCGTCGTCAACCATATCGCACTTGTTAAGGAAAACAACCAGTTTAGGTACGTTTACCTGACGTGCAAGAAGGATGTGCTCGCGAGTTTGAGGCATAGGACCATCAGTAGCAGCAACTACGATGATAGCGCCGTCCATTTGAGCAGCACCAGTAACCATATTCTTAACGTAGTCAGCGTGACCAGGACAGTCAACGTGCGCGTAGTGACGGTTAGCAGTTTGATACTCAACGTGAGAAGTGTTAATAGTAATACCCCTTTCTTTTTCTTCGGGTGCGTTGTCGATAGAGTCGAATGAACGGAACTCAGAAAGACCCTTTTCGTGCAGAATCTTGGTGATGGCTGCAGTAAGGGTAGTCTTACCATGGTCAACGTGACCAATGGTTCCGATGTTTACGTGAGGTTTCGACCTATCAAATTTTTCTTTTGCCATGACTCCAGTTTGTTAAATTATTAGATTTAAAAGATTGATTGTCGAGAAAATTGATAGTGCTTGAGCCAATGATGGGAATTGAACCCATGACCTCTTCCTTACCAAGGAAGCGCTCTACCCCTGAGCTACATCGGCTTAAAGAATAGAGCGGGAGACGAGACTCGAACCCGCGACCCTCAGCTTGGAAGGCTGATGCTCTACCAACTGAGCTACTCCCGCTTATTTCAAACCAATATAAAGTGTGGGGAGAGCAGGATTCGAACCTACGAAGGCATAAGCCAGCAGATTTACAGTCTGCCCCAGTTGGCCACTTTGGTATCTCCCCTTTTGCACTAACTTTAAAGAACATTTTCTGAGCCGATGGAGGGATTCGAACCCCCGGCCTGCTGATTACAAATCAGCTGCTCTGACCAACTGAGCTACATCGGCAATAGGCTTAGAACTTGGATTTTCGGCGGTTTAACCCTTCCGAAATCGGTTGGCAAATGTATAAATATTTTATTTACCCACCAAAAAAAATATGATTTTTATAAAAAAAAACGCCCCCCTTAGGATTACCTACCAGTGGTACAGGTGGTTTAGGCTCAAAGGGGGCGAAGTATTTAACGATAGCCATTAATTAAACGTATCGAAAGGAATTAGATTCCCCGTTGCTTCTCTTTATGCTTTGTTACCTGTCGTTTCAGAACCTCCAAACAATCATCCACACCCTCCTCGAAGGTTTTGGCCTGACGCTCAACAAAAAGATCGTTGCCAGGGATTAGCAGCTTCACCTCAACAATCTTGTTCTCCATATCCTGGGAGTTTTCGAGCTTAAGAAACACTTCCGCTCCAATAATTGCATCGTAAAAGCGCTGTAACTTGGCCAGCTTTGAGTTGATAAAGTCAACTAGCTTCTTGTCGGCATCAAACTTAATCGATTGAATTTTAACGTCCATATTATAATCCTCCATTGTTATGTTGGTTATATACTAATCAGGCCCTAGGGTGAGCCTGTTTGTATGCATTCCTTAATTTCTCGACACTGGTGTGCGTGTACACCTGTGTAGCCGATAGGCTGGCGTGCCCCAGCAACTCCTTGATGGCGTTAATGTCGGCTCCCTGGTTAAGAAGGTGCGTGGCAAATGTATGCCTGAGCACGTGGGGGCTCTTCTTCTCCAGCGAAGTAACCATCGACAGGTACTTGTTAACTATTCGATATAAAAGCTGGGGGTACGCTGCCTTGCCCAAGTTAGAAACAATAAGGTTGGGCATTTGGTTCGAAGGCAATAGCTCATTCCGTTGCTCAATGTACTGGGTAAGGAGCGGGATAAGCTCAGGGTGAAGCGGAACAAGTCGCTCCTTGGATCCCTTACCAAATATCTTTACGGTGCTGGCTTTAAGGTTAAAATCAGTAACCTTAACGTTAGCCAATTCCGAAACCCTTACCCCCGTGAAGTAAAAAAGCTCCACCACCAACAGATCGCGAAGACCAAAGAAACCTTCGGGGAACTCTATGTGATCGAGCAATTGATCTGTTTCGGCAGTAGTTAAGAAGTATGGCATCCGTTGGCTCATCTTAGGAGCCATTACCTTGCTCATGGGATTCTTTTGAACTACACCTTTCAGAATAAGAAACCTATAAAAACTTCGTAGAGAAGACAACTTACGATTAACCGAGCGAGCCGAGCGCTTTGTGTTTAGCAGATGCGAAAGCCAGGCCCTAATTGTCCTATGGTTTATCTGTGCAACCTCTTCATGCGAGGGTTCGATACCACAAAACGAAAAAAACTGCCGCAAATCGTCTCCATATGCACGGATAGTTTGGACAGAATAATTTCGCTCTACCTGAAGATATTTAAGGAATTGTGTAAGCATATTCTTTGGATGCAATATAATGTTTTTTTTGGCCGTTGCCAAAAAAAATCAGGCAAATCTGCCTGATGCATCCAGAGAATTTTACTCCTCCTTTTGCTGAAGCTGCTGGATATAGATAGCCTTTTTAATCTCCTCCCTGCGCTTGATGGATGGCTTGCTGAACGCTTGACGCGAACGAAGCTCCTTCATGGTTCCAGTCTTCTCGAATTTACGCTTGAAGCGCTTCAAGGCCCTTTCAATATTCTCGCCTTCTTTGATGGGTATTATGATCATGCCTTTAATTAATTGGTTTATTTTTAAATGAGCTGCAAAATTATAACTTATCCCAGTTTTTTCCAAAAAAAAGAACTCTTTTATTTCTCATTCTCACCGACAGGTATTTAAACTTCTATTTACCAGCAATATATGCGCCGTTAGGAAATTAAAGTTGTGCTAAAACCTAGCCGTGAAACCTATGTGTAACTTTGCATTCCTAAAGTTTAAGGTCTCCCCCATGCCATTGCCCAGAGCGTAGCTCATGCTGAACACCCCTCCCGCAGAAGCGAGCTGAAACCCAAAGCCTGTGCCATAGGGTGATTGGATGGTAGATACATCCTGATCCATTATCGACAGTAACCCTTGATCGTAAAAAAGGAAAACGTTCAATGATCTTTCGACTCTAAACTGAAGCTCAGCCTGAGCAATTGAGTAAGCAGGTGTTATAATTGTCTCTTGATTGAAACCTCGCAACGAGCCAAATCCACCAATACGATAGAGCTCGTTCTCGTAAAAAGCACCCAAGGCATCGCTACTAATTCTATTCAAAACCTGCCCATGCAAAGCCGCCTTAAGGACAAGCCAATCGTTGTAAATTGGATGATAACCCACAATATCGACAGAAATTTCACCCACAACCGATGAGCCATTAGAACTGTTTACGCCCTCTCCCTCTTTCCGTTGGCCCACAGCAAAAGTTGCGCCAGCGCGGTACCCCTTGATGGGAAGAACGAGGTTCAGTGGCTGCCCAATGGTTAAGGCAGCTGTGTACAGAAATGTACTTGTATTGCCTATACCATTAGCTAAACTAGTGGCACTTGAACTCCTGTAATCGAAACCCAAGCTGACGACACCACTACTAAACGGAAAGTTAAAGCTAACCTTTGGATTTACATTGATATAAGATGTATCGCGACGAAAAAGATTGAAATGGGACGACACACCAATACTTGAACCAAACAGGTAGTGCCACTCCGAAGAAACCTTTAATCGCTGAGCACCCTGATCGAAGGCCTGCCACTGTAGCGAATTTGATTCGCCCCTACCGAAAACATTCAGCAGCTGTAGGTTTAAATCGCCAGTAAATCGTAAACGCGGATTCTCGTCGGGCTTGGAGCTAAACCCAAGTATACCCGAAAACTGGCTAGCCTGCTGGTTCGTGAGGTATGTGTATACCCTTGCTCTACCGGGAGTGAACTCCACCTCAACGGGTCGAATACTCGTTACGAAAGGCAATGCCTGCAACTTTGAGTCGTAGGCCCTAAGCTGCGACTCAGAATACATAGCATCCCTACTAAACCCAAGGTACTGTTCAATAAAACCACGAGAAATCTTAGCATCACCCATAAGGTATAGGGTGTCGAGACGGATTATTGGCCCCGGATTAATGCTTAGGTTTGAGTGAAAATGGTTGCCATGAATTTGCAATTCTGAGTGCGTAATAGATGCAAAGGGGAATCCATTATCCTCGAGAAATGTAGTTACTTGGTTGCCCAGGTCGCCAACCAATTTTGGGCTAAGCGGTTTATCCAGAAAACGCGAGGGCTTAACGCCGGCTCTCTGTAACCATCTTTGAGAAACGCTGTCGGCAGCAATGCTAGCCCATTGGTACATTTTACCCAAATGACCATAGGCCATTAGTTGTGTGGTTGATATCGATATGGAATCGATACGTGCTTCGAGGTATCCCTCTTCATGGAGGCTGGCAATACAACGCGAGAAGTTAGCGTGAACAGATAGAGTGTCGAGGCTCAGCTTACTGCGATAGCACTCCTTAACTAAATCGGAGTCGCTAAATACCAACAGGCCCTGCACCTGTGCATTTACGGCAAAGGCAAAAAGAATCGACAATATTGTTGAACTAACTCTGACCAGCATGGAGGGTGTGAATTACAAATTACACTACCTTATAAAGCCCAAAGGTAATGCATATTTGTCCCGCACTTTATCTAGAGAAAGGAAAACGTGCTTTAAGAGTTTTGAATGCGTGCAATTGTAACTACTAGAGTTTGCTTGCTACATCTCGTTATTCATAAACCCTTGATCGTGCAGTACCTTTAGGAGTACCTTGGAGAACGCCACGTTATCTTTTTTAGTATAACGGTTATCGGTAAATATCTGGGCAAGGGTTTCTTTCTTGTTCTCCTCAATCAGCTTTTGGGTAAGTGGTAAGGCCTCCTTGGCAGCGTATATCTGATCGATATCGCCCTCGGAATAGTCTTGATAAACCTCGCGATGCAGAACTGCCGGTACTGGCAGACGGTCGGTTAATCCGGGGGTCTCGTCGGGATAGCCAAGCACAACCGTAGTTACAGGCACAACCCCCTTGGGAAGCTTAAGTATGTCGATAATTTTATCGGCTGTATACGTAGTGGTGCCCAGGTAGCAAATGCCAAGCCCTTCCTCCTCTGCTGCAATGCAAACATTCTGCGCCACCAGCAGCGCATCGATGGCGGCGGTAAAGAACGATAGAAAATTGTCGTAACCCGGCACCGCATCGCGCTGGTTACACCACTTGTTAAATCGGTTAAAATCGGCACAGAAAGTTAATACCACTGGAGCCTGCTTTACCATGGGCTGGTTAAAGTGGCATGGAGCCAGCTGATCCTTCACGGCCTGATCCTGCGTTACAATAATGCTGTAAACCTGCATATTCCCGGTTGTAGAGGCACGGGTGCCAGCGTAAAGAATATCGTTGAGCAACGACTCCTCAATGGGTGTAGTCTTGTACTTACGGATTGATCGGTGGTTCAGAATGGCGCTCATATGCATTAGGTTTACAAGTTTACAAAAAGCCAGCAGCACTCTTTACACAATTAGCTGCATCTCAAGTAGCTGTACAGAATAGAATGCTGGATGTTTAACTAAGCAAAGGAACAAGATTTGACAATAAAATCAATCAATATTGTAGTGTTTTACAACATTAGGATAAAAAATGTAATGCATATGCTTATTCTCAGAGTTTTAACACGTAGGCACCCCTCTCGGCAATGGAGTAGAAATTAACCCCGTGCGCTTTTGAGTGTTGCGAGATAGAAGCCACTTGCCAGGGTGGTAAGGTCTCGTCGGCCACTACCACCTTAGGGCTTACTAGGGTTAATACTGTTGGGAAGGATTGTACTACATTACGGGTTATAAGCAGAATATCGACATCGAATTTGCTAGATGCTAGGGCACCTGCATCTGCTGTAAATTCGGGGATAAGTATAAGCTTATCCTTAAAATGCAACCAGGTCCCCAAGCCGTTTCGATGTATTGCAACATTGCCCTGCAAAAGGCTGGTCGACTCCTCAAAATTTAGAACTGGGAATATTTGCTGATCGATCCCTCCCCCTACCCTACTTAGATATCCGCCTAGCGCAAAGGAAAAATTGCTAGAGGTTAGCGTTGTTGTGGTATCTGCTGTGCATAGAACCACATCGGAACCACTTCGAAAGCAGAGGAGCGGTTGCTGCCTCTCGGCAAAAACAATAAGTTCAGCCTGACTGTTGGTAGCCGAATAGCGGAGGGAGCGTTCCACAAAGAAAATCAACAGGCAACCCAACAATAGCTTTATGTAAACCAATTTTCGGTACTCAAGGAGTAAGCCTAGCATTACAATTGATATCAGCAGGATTAGGGCCTGAGTAGGACTTAGCGAAATGCCTGTGGAGGTGGAAAACGGAAGGGCTTCGGTAAAACGAATTAAGTAGTTTAAAACCGAAAGGGCGCCATTTAAAAGCCATCCGAGGGAAGCGGCCAGTATTGGAATGGGCGAAAAGATGAGCAGCCCAATGGTTAGGTACAGAATTACAAAGGCCATTGGTATGGCAAATAGGTTGGTGAGCAGAAAGTAGTTGGGAAACTGATTGAAGTAGTAAAGCCCCAGCACGAATGTGCCCAGCTGGGCAGCAAGCGACACCGAAATCAAAACCCAAACCTTATCAATCAACCTATTTTTAATATACAACAGGTTGTAGATATATGGATAGAAGAAAACGATGGAGATTACGGCAAGGTATGAGAGCTGAAACCCCACCTCGGTGATAAGCATGGGGTTTGCCACCAGAATCACAAACGCCGATGCGCTTAGGGTGTTGTAAATGCTAGTCTTGTGACTTAATGCTGTTCCAACAATTACCAACGAGAACATAAGCGCTGCGCGAATAACCGAGGGCGATAAGCCTGTGAAAACGGCAAAAAACCAAAGAAAAATAATTAGCAATACCGATTTTAACAGCTTCCCCTGTTTAATCCTATTGAAAAAGAAAAGAAATGCCGATAGGGTGGCGAAAAGTATCCCCACATGTAAACCCGAAACGGCCAAAATATGCATTGCGCCAGAGGCCGAGAAAACCCTTCGGGTCTCCTGATCGAGCAAGGCTTTGTAGCCCATGGTTAAGGCAGACAGCACAGCCAAGTTCTCGCCCCTAATTCCTACGCGCTGAAAGAGCGAAAGCAAACCCGCTCGAAGCCGACTGGTGGTGGAATGTAGCCAATGGGGCTTATGGCCAACCCATAGCCAGCCATTGGCTGGAACAAAGGAGATGCTGCCAATACCCTTTTTGGAAAGATATTTTGCGTAATCGAACTGGTAGGGGTTTTTGGCTGGCGGAGGTGATGCGAATGCAGATTTAATTGCCAGTATATCGCCATGCCTAAGGTTTAACGCAGCCGAATCGGTGGCAGAAAAGTACAGCAGCAACCTTTCGCTTACCGGTTTCCACTCGCTCTCGGCATGAACCATGGTTACCTCTGCCAGCACCCGCGTGCTAGTCAACCGAACCTCAGGAGTATCAAGCAGCCTAACAATGGCGCTGTGCTCACCACCATGCTCCAACATGGTTTCGGACTGGGAAAGCTGCGTTAGGGTGAACCCAGCAGCGAATAGAAACGCATAGGTAACCACACCAAACACCCAGCGGTGAGCCCATGCGGTACGCATTGAAAAGACGATTATCAGCAGCACAAACAGAGCCGAAACAAAGATTAGCATAAGCAGCTGATTGGCATGCTTACCTACAGCCAGCGCAGCAATAATACCTAGTATATACGGAATAAGGAGTCGGAAGAAGGGAACCTGTACGCCCATATAGTATTGAATGACATGAATGTAGATGTAAGTTACAGCTATAATATCAAAAAATCAATGGGCATAAAAAAAGGCCCCGAGTTGCTCGGGGCCTTTCTATTTAGGGATGGGTTAATTATCTTTTAATTACCCTACGAACGGTACGCTCACCATCTTGTCCTTCGACTGAGATTAGGTAAACTCCGCTAGGCAGCTTCTCGGTTGGGATAGAAACCCTGCTATCGCCATGCAGCTGCATATTTACAACCTGCTGGCCAATAAGGTTCACCACCACAACGCTACGAGCGTTCTGTACATTATCAATCCAAAGCGTTTGGCTAAATGGGTTTGGATATACATTGATGTTCTCCTCGGTAACCACACCAGCACTTGTTACCAGCTCAATATCGCTAGCGTTACGCGGTGCTAACCTGTGCTCACTAAAAGCAAACAGACCAAATCCGGTGATATTATACTTCTTGTCAACCTCAATAGTTGCTGGGTCAAAAGCATATAATCCTGGATCAATTGAAAGAACGCCACTGCCATCGTTCACCAAGAACCTTCCGTTACCCGGTGCATTATCGGTACATTCGGCATCCTCAACGCGAAGTAGCATACTCTGCCACTGGTAACCGGCGGGGTTAGCTGCAACCTCAGCAGTAGTAAGCACCTTAGGTGCGGGTACATCATTATCGCTACTTAGCACCTCAAAGGTAGGACTATTAGTTATCTGAACTAAGTTGAAGAAATGGTCAACCTTTCCTGTTACTTGCACCTCATCGCCAATGGCTGGGTTTCCGGCATCAGTATTTGTGTACACCATGATACCATTCCATGCTGTTACACCATCCTGAATAAAGAAACCTCGCTCATTGCCACTATAGAAATAGGCTCCAGTAACAATACCTTTGGTTGTAACCACCTCGCCTTGGTATGGGCTTAGGGCTGGATCCTCTGTGGTGTAACGCACCTCGTAGATGGTTAGGACAGAAATCTCGTCGATGGTAAAGGTTACAGAACGTGATACCTCGGGATTTAACACATCGCCATTATTATCAACAAGCCACATGGTTAGGGTGTACTCACCTAATGCCAAACCAGTTAGTTCAAAATCATCGGTTGTTTTCAGCTCAACCTCGTCACCAGCATTTAGCTTGTAAACAACGTATCCATCGTCGTCGCCACCAGAGTTATCGCCAACCTGGAAGTTGTAAACAGCGAAGCTAACGGTTACCTTATCGTCATATATCGTGCTACCATCGGCTGGAGACGAAATGCTAAGCGTTGGTTCATTACCATGCCATCCAATGAATGAGAACTCATCCTGAGGATGAACAATCCACTCGCTATCGTCGGCATTGGTACCGGCCGATGCTGCCCAGTTGGTGTTACCCATTGTAATTCCCGGCTTACGCACTAGAGTATATTCAGAGGTTGCGCCAGTACCTGCTACCACCCAGTTAGTACCAGGATCATTGTCGGGATCACCTATTACATCAATAAGCACATCATTTTTGAACAGGCCAATGGCATCGTCGCCGTTAAAGGCAAGAACATTACTTCCATCTGAACCATTAGCAGTATTATCGTAGGCAAACGTGTAATCGGCTACTGCTGTTATTGCAGGGTTAGCAGATGCATTTGCCAACACAAGAACCTTACCGGACTCCAAGGTTCCAGTTAATGGTAGTACATATCTTGTGTCAGGGCCAGATGACGTATTACCCCATCCATTTCCATTGTTAGCTTGCTTAATTACATACTGAGTTAAGTCGATAGTGCTTGAGGTTGGGTTGTAAAGTTCTAACGCTTTATTATTACTACTTCCCTCGATATACTCCGAAATAAACAGGTCGCCAGCAGGCTCTTCCATGGTGGTAAAAGTCCATACTGTTTTATCGTCTAGCGCTGGTGTTTCATTGCCTGAAAGATCCTTAATAACACCTGCATCGGCAAGAATATAGTACTCGGTTTCGAATGCCAAGCCACTTACGTCAATGGTAAGCATATCGTTGTTGATGGTGAAATCCGTTTCGGTAAAGCTCAACACCTCGGTATCGTCGGAAACCTTATTGATGGTGATATTACCAGTACCAGCCTCAATATCCTCATCGAATTTGATGCTAAGCGTAAAGCTAACGGGCACATCTACATCGCCCATTTCGGGATAGAACTCAACCCCCTCAGGGTGTATATTATCTACCACGGTAAGCACCTCGGTGGTTTCGCGAGAGAAGGCAGCGTCGGTTGCATCTTCGATGCGAACGGTAAAGGTACCAAAATCGCCATTGGCCACGGTGTAGGTATATGTACCAAGGGTTGCATCTACTGGGCCCTCCTCATTAAGCAGAATGGCCTCGCCTCCAACCTCTGTCTCTACCACATAGATATTAACATGGGCAATATTGGTTGCTGTCCATGTAAATTCAATATCATTCGCGGTATTGTATGTTGCAGGCAATGCAGGGCCGGTAATCTCCAGCTCGCGGTTCTCACCGGTTATGGTAACCTTGTAGTAGGCAATGGTTCCATCCTCGGCGGTAACTTCAGCAACAACCACATCGCCGTCGGCAAGCACCTGGGCTGAGTAGTTGGCTTCCTCTACCAGAACTTCGTTAAGGTAAACCTCAACGGTAGCGGCATCGTCGGTTGCGGCAATGGAAATACCCTCGAAACCGGTAAAGTCGTCAACAAACAATGTAGCGCCTTCGTCGGTATCGGGATCGTTAACCTTAAGGCCTGTTCTTGGCAATACATTCAGGCCACCAAGGGTAAAGGTTTGTAGGGTGGCATCGGAACTTTGATATACAGCAAAAACTTTTTCAAAGACCTTAGAAAACCTTACACCATCAACCTTAACGTTAACATTATTACCTGATGAACCCTGACGAAATGCATAGTATCCAATATTTTCAAGGTCTGTAGGTGAATCAGTGCTATAGAGCCAACCAGTAGAAGGTTCTACTTCACCCACAGTTGGGTTAATATAAATTGCCACTTTATCATTATCAGCACCTTCAATAAACTCATACTTAAGGGCAACTAGATAAGTGCTATTTTTATCGTAAATAAAGTCGGTGTATTCTGGAGTATTTGAACCATGTGATATACCAAATCCAATCTTACCATCACCGTCCTCTTTCACCCAAAGACGCCCCTTGAAAGCACCACCTGGATTTGAACTTAGGTGGAAGAAATAGTCACCAGAGGTTGATGTAGAAGATACATTCACAAGTAATCCAAAATATAATACATCCTTGGTTTGGGGGTCAAATAATTTATTTACGTCCTGACCAGTAGCTAAAAGTGAAATTTCATTTCCAATCCCAGATGATGCATATTCTGAATAAGAGATGGATGCTTCAGTAACAGCTATACTATTTGTTTCTCCTCCACTATGTGCGGTGTACCCCACATCGGTAAGTAGTGTGCCAACCGGGTAATCAAACTCCTCTTTTATCAGGCTTACCAACTCTACAGGAACATCAAGCACAGAACCGCTAACAGTAATTTCGCCAGTTTTCTCAAATAGACCAGCAGCATAAATGGTGTAAGGGTAAACGCCATCCACAAGTTCAACAGTTGTTGCACCGCTAATATTGGTTGCAATAAGTTCAGTACCATCAACGGTAACAATAGCGCCTTCAACAGGGTCTGTTCCATCGGTAACTGTGAAAGTAACAAGGTACTCTGGAATAGCTTCAAACTCTACAGTAACTGCAGAAATTGCATCAATACCAGTAATGGTAAATGTGTTTGTAGAGTTATCAGGAACTACAACTGTGTTTAGAGTCCACTCCTTAACCCTGAAGTCTTCGGCTGGAGTGGCAGTGAAAACAACCTCGAAACCTTCCTCAACTTCATCGCCAGAGGTTATGGCATCACCATTAGCGGTAGCAGCTAGTGTTCCATTGTCGCCAACTACGCTGAAGGTAACCTCGTAAAATGGAGGAATAACTTCAAACTCAACAGTAACCGCGGAAACTTCCTGCAGGTCATCAATGGTAAAAGTATTTGTAGTATTATCAGCAACAACATCGGAGTTCAGCGTCCACTCCTTTACCCTATACCCATCGGCAGGGGTGGCAGTGAAAATCACCTCGCTTCCAACATCAACCAAATCGCCAGAGGTAATTGGGGTGGCATCAACTGTGGCCGCTAACGTACCGTTATCTCCAACAACGCTGTAGGTAACCTCTAACGCTGCAGCAATGGTGGTAAACGTTGCGCTGGCAGGAGCATCCATTGCATTACCAACTTCATCCTCAACGGCTGCAACGGTAAGGGTGTACGACTGCGAATTAAGCAATTCAGCATCGGGCACTACTGTAATTACATTGCCTGTAATGGTTGCACTGAAAGTTACAGGGTCTACACCATCAGTAAATGTAATTAAACTCTCTACATTGTCATTATCAACCAAAACACTTGCAGGGCTTGTGTAAATAGCCTCATCAAAGGTAATGGTGGGGTTTACATCAACCGCTACACCGGTGGCACTGTTCTCGGGGGAGAAGGTGGGTACGGGTGCTTCGGTGTCTGGGCCATAAACTTTTACATCATCAATTGTAACACGACTTCCATTTGATGGTGAAGCAGGGGGTGTTAATTGAAATTTGATTCTTACATTCTCATATTCTGCTGTTGAACTAATATTAAAAGTAAAATCTGAAGCTGAAGTTGAAAGTGTAAACAACTGTCCACCTACATAACTTAGACCTCCATCTGTTGAATAAAAAACAGTTACATTATTCCCATTTGTACCTAAGGCTTTAAATGTTACTTTTGTTACAAATGGCCAATCAAAGTCATTGTATGTATAGCCCAATCTATCAGGGTTAGCCGTATAAAAACGCATCTGCATAGATTGTGATCCTGATATAGGTCCAGTTGTTGAAGGAGTCCCATAATAAGTATACCATTTTTCTCCTTCAGGACCATCCTCTTTTTCAGCAGTATTATTATAAGCTGTGCTCGCAGTAAATTCTTCTGCAGATTCAAAACCAACAGTATAAATTGGTTCCTGCCCCCAACCCACTCCACTCCAGAGGAGCATGGTTGCGGCGATAAGCGTTGTTCTGAGTAAATGTTTTACTTTCATAGTTGTTAGGTTTAGTTAGTATTAAGTTAGGTATTACATTTTGTAACATACTGCAGGGCAACTGTATATGCCCGGTAAATATGTAGCTGCTTTTTAAAAAACCTCCCCCAAAAAATTTATGGAAAGGGAGGTCAAGTTAGTTGGAATATTTTTAATAATCAAGTTGAGGAGAGCTAAAATATTGTTACGAATTTTGGGTAGCGGGTGGAACGGTGGCGGGTTACGGGTTAGACAGCTGCGGGTTAGATGGTTACAGGTTAGACGGTGGCGGGTTGAAAGACCTGACAGCCCTGCCTGTCGCTTGCTTACCCTGTCTAGAGGTCATAGCCGTCAAGCTAAGATCAATTTCAATTTATCTAAAGTCGTTTATATCCTTATTCACACCCTCGTAGAGGGTGCATAGCGATAGGGTATAGATTGCAAAGCCTTAAAGCACCCCTGCCTTACTGCCGAAGGCAGGCAGGCCGTGGGGGTGCAATATATATATCCGCAACCCTTATTGCGCACCTGCCAAAGGAAAGAGCAGGCAAGCTGTCAGCGTCTGGACGAGAAGAAATGAGTGGCGGGTTAGATGGTTGCGCGTTGGCGGGTTTAAAGACCTGACAGCGTGCGTAGCACCTGTCAGCGTCTGGAAAAGTGAGAATGAGTTGCAGGTTGGACGGTTACGGGGTTGGATGATCTGCTAAGGCAGGCAGGCTGTCAGCGTTGGGCCAAAAACAAGTTGGGAGAGGCGTTTTCTTAGAAAACAGGCAGGAAGTGTTTTTTATAACGTAGCAACCGAATCGTATCTTGCGAGTACGCCCCTGCCTGCGTGGTTCGCAATGATGATTGACCTTTTTGGTAAAGATGCGGATAAACACTATAAGTTGCTTTGACATTTCATTGAACTCATTGATATAAATCCTAAATTTGTGGTATAACACAAATCTTATGACAAAGGATACAGCAATAAAACTATTCAACGACAAGCAGATTAGAACAATTTGGGATGATGAGCAAGAAAAGTGGTATTTCTCAATTGTTGACGTCATTGGAATTTTAACCGAAAGCCCAAACCCAAATAATTACTGGAAGGTCTTAAAACACAGACTATCAAAAGAAGGAAGTGAGTTGGTTACAAATTGTAACCAACTGAAAATGCTTTCGTCTGATGGGAAATATTACAAAACAGATGTTGCTGATACAGAACAACTTTTTAGACTTATCCAATCAATCCCTTCACCCAAAGCAGAACCCTTTAAACTATGGTTGGCAAAAGTTGGTAGGGAAAGAATTGACGAGATTGAAGACCCAGAAATAGGAATTGACAGACTTATGGAAACCTACTTGCGGAAAGGGTATTCCACATCTTGGATAAATCAACGACTTAAAAGCATTGAAGTTCGTAAAGAACTTACAGATGAATGGGATAATAGGGGTGTAACAAAAGGACAGGAATACGCAATCTTAACCGATGATATAACAAAGGCTTGGAGTGGCTTAACAACGAAAGAATACAAGAACTTCAAGCAGTTAAAGAGAGAAAATTTGCGTGACCATATGACAAACCTTGAATTAGTACTGAATATGCTTGCGGAAGCGACCACAACTGAAATATCAAAAGAAAAGAAACCAAGAAATTTTAAAGAAAATCAAAAGATTGCAAAACAAGGTGGAACCATTGCAGGAAATACAAGAAAAGAAATTGAAGAGAAAACGGGGAAAAAAGTGGTTACAAGCCAAAATGCAAAAGAACTTATTGAACGAAAGAATAAAGAACTGGAATAATTAAGGCTAGCATACAACATAGGGTGTAGCCAACCTCAACACTTCTATCGTCGAGACAAGACACGGTGCTAACTGACAACGGAACTTCGCAGCTTCATCGCCCGTTTGGAGCGATTTCGGATGGGGAAATGACCTGACAGCCCTGCCTGTCGCTTGCTTACCCTGCCTAGGTAGGCGACAGCAGACAGGGTGCGAAGCACCTGCCAAAGGAAAGAGCAGGCAAGCTGTCAGCGTCTAGACGAGAAGAAATGAGTGGCGGGTTAGATGGTTGCGCGTTGGCGGGTTAAAAGACCTGACAGCGTGCGTAGCACCTGTCAGCGTCTCGTAAAGAAAGAATGAGTTGCAGGTTGGACGGTTACGGGTTGGACAGTTACGGGTTGGATGGTTGCGGGTTGCGCGTTGGCGGGTTTAAAGACCTGACAGCCCTGCCTGTCGCTTGCTTACCCTGCCTACCGAGGTAGGCGACAGCAGAAAGGGTGGAAAGCACCCTGCCAAAGGAAAGAGCAGGCAAGCTGTCAGCGTCTTGACGAGAAGAAATGAGTGGAGGGTTAGACGATAGAAACTAAAATAATAGAGCCCTGCATTGAATGCAAGGCTCGATTAGGGATAAAAACAAGATAAATTACCAGTAGTGTCCTACTAAGAATTTTGTAAAATGATAATAATGTTATAGATTTCTCGCTTCGCTCGAAATGACAGTACTTTCAAGAGGTCTAAGGGGGGTGAGGGGGTGAAGGCGGCTACGCCGCCTTCACCCCCTCACCCCCCTTAGACCTCTTGAAAGTACTGTCATTTCGAGCGAAGCGAGACCACGAAGTAGCGCGAAGCTAAATCCATATTTATTAGTCGGCCAGTAGTGATAATTTACGTAAGGGTTAACGTTTCACCATACGGCGAACTACGCGCTGGCCGGTACTATCCTCTAGAATAACTAGGTAAACACCATCCCTTAGGCTGCTGGTATTGATGTGGGTTTCGCCGTTAAGGGTTACGGCCATCACCTGCTTACCTATAATATCGGTGATAATCACCCGCGCCACCAACTCGGCATTGGCAATGCTTAAGGTGTTGGTAAATGGGTTGGGGTAAACCCTTACGCCACCCAGCGCAAGCGAGGGCACGCTGGTTATCACCTCGAACTCCACGGTGACGTTGGTATTGGCACCGAGGCCAGTAAGGGTATAGGTGTTATCGGTATAATCGGCAAGCGGATTGTCGTTTACACTCCACTCCTTCACCCTGTACCCATCGTTGGGGCTGGCGGTAAAGATAATGGTGCTGCCCTCCTCCACCTCGTCGCCCGAAGCTATGCTAAAGGTATTTACCGTTGCGCCAAGGGTTCCGTTGGCATTACCATTTACCTCAACCACACCAAAGCTAACAACGAAGGTTGCTGGGGGTACAGGCTTGAATCGAACGCCCACATCAACACCTTGGGTAAGATTACTTATACTATACGTAAGGTCTGTAAGCGTTTCGCTTTCATGGCCATCAATCACCCAAGCGTCTAACTCATAGCCCGAAGCAGGTGTAGCAGTAAATATCAGCTCGGCGCCTTCATCCACCTCATTGCCCGAAGAAATGGCTTCGCCATTGGCAGTTGCAACAAGAGTACCATTGGGGCTACCATCAACTTCTATCACGCTAAAAGTTACGGGAAAGGTAGATGCTGGAGGATTATTTACACCATATACGGCCTCGGCCCAGGTGGTCCCCACCCTAATGCCATCAACCAGCACACGCTGGTTCTCGTTGAACTGCCTTAGCGCTATGGTGCCCACATTATCAAATATTTTGGTTTCGGTAACCGAGGTGTTAGCCGAAGATGGCTCGCTATGTGGGAATGAGTTGAACACAAACAGCTCGCTTAGCTTGGTATCGATATTTAGCTTTACTACAACCAGCCACGGAGTACCGGTGGTAATGCTAACGAAGCTCGAGGGGTTTGATGAACCTGTACCAATACCTATGCCGGTACCAGTATCGTTTACCCAAACCCTGGCGAAAAAGTTAGTTTCCAATTCAGTTTCTCCAAGATGCAGAAAATAGCCCTCGGAGTTTGTGCTTTGGGTTTGCACCATGAAGGCAATATACACCGTGCCTTGGGTTTGCTCCGGGAACTTAGTATTAACATCCTCGCCATAGCTATATAGCGCTACGGCGTTTCCTTTTCCACTTCCGTGATATCCCTCAAACTCCAACGAAGGGGCAACCACCTTTATGGGATTTGTTCCATGACCACTATGCGCCGACCACCCAAGGCTAGAGAGGGTGATATCCGATTCATACTCAAAGTACTCCACAAGCAGGGCTTCGCCATCGTCACCACCACCATCATCGCCCTGCGTTAGGGTAACCGGTACGGATAGGCTGCTGCCACTTACCGTAAAATTGCTGTTAACAGTGTTGTAGCCTGCTGCCGAAACAGAGAAGCTGTAGCTGCCGTTGGTAAGCTCGGTGGATGTTTGTCCACTGGCATTTGTTGTGGGCAAAGCTGCATAACCACTTACGGTAACTTGCGCCCCTTGTATTGGGTTAGTGCCATCGGTAACGGTAAACTGTACTGTGTAGCTATCCACGGGCTCATCGCTCCAAATAAGCAAGGCATATTCCGGGTGGTCGATAAAAGGATTTCGGTTGTGCTGATAGTTTTCGAAAATCGCATTATTCCGGTTGATCTCCTTCTCGCTTACCGGGTCGTTTGTATGCCACTCGAGCAGGAGGTTAACTACCCACTCCTCGAAGGCCGGATGCCGTGTACCATTATTAACCACATTTGACCAGCTGTACATCTGATCGTAGTAGCGCGTGGCCATATAGAAATAGGTGCGGGCAAAATCGCCCTTGTACTCGTCGATGGGCTCGAAAACAGTTCCACTGTAACCAGCATACGATGAGTTTCCCAATTTGCTTCCGTTAGATGATGTGTAGGTGGCTGTGCCAACCTCCCCAAACGGGTAGTTACTCCTTACAGAATTAACCTTTTTATCGGTTGGGTAAAGATGAAAAATATCGGTGTACATTGGCCTAGCATCGGAAAACCAGCTTTTGGGGAATGAGTGCTCGCGATTGTAAACATAACACTCCGAAGTCCCCCCAGAACCTTTATCCTGATCGGAACCAAGAGTAAAGGAACAAGACGAGTACATGTCCCAAACCTTTCCGTCAATGCGTATATCGGTTTCGTAAAATGCGCCCCAAAGATCACCGTATTCAAGCACAGTATGATCCTTAATAATATGGTGAAGGGCCTCCATAAGGGCTTCCCCCTGCTTATCTTGTGCTGAGGAGTAGTAGCCTTCCGGAGCCTGAGCATATGAGATGGAGACAAGAAGAGCGGCAAGGATGTTGAGTAAAAATCTTTTCATAAAAACTATTTATTTAGCGTTACTGATATTGAAAAAGTTGTGGCGAATAGAAGGAAAAAAGTTGGCCAATTTACACCCTTAATTGCTAATCGACAAAAATTCTAGAAGAAAAGTTTTGATTAAGGCATTTATAAGACTCACCTCACGGGGGATGAATTGCGGGTTAGACAGTTACGGGTTAGACGGTTACGGGTTGGAGGGTTGCGGGTTTAAAGACCTGACAGCTCTGCCTGTCGCTTGCTTACCCTGTCTACCGAGGTAGGCGACAGCAGACAGGGTGCGAAGCACCCTGCCAAAGGAAAGAGCAGGTATGCTGTCAGCGTCTTGACGAGAAGAAATGAGTGGCGGGTTAGACGATAGAAACTAAAATAATAGAGCCCTGCATTGAATGCATGGCTCTATTAGGGGTAAGAAAACACTTGGGTAAAATACCTTAATGGGATAATTTACGTAAGGGTTAACGTTTCACCATACGGCGAACTACGCGCTGGCCGGTACTATCCTCTAGAATAACTAGGTAAACACCATCCCTTAGGCTGCTGGTATTGATGTGGGTTTCGCCGTTAAGGGTTACGGCCATCACCTGCTTACCTATAATATCGGTGATAATCACCCGCGCCACCAACTCGGCATTGGCAATGCTTAAGGTGTTGGTAAATGGGTTGGGGTAAACCCTTACGCCACCCAGCGCAAGCGAGGGCACGCTGGTTATCACCTCGAACTCCACGGTGACGTTGGTATTGGCACCGAGGCCAGTAAGGGTATAGGTGTTATCGGTATAATCGGCAAGCGGATTGTCGTTTACACTCCACTCCTTCACCCTGTACCCATCGTTGGGGCTGGCGGTAAAGATAATGGTGCTGCCCTCCTCCACCTCGTCGCCCGAAGCTATGCTAAAGGTATTTACCGTTGCGCCAAGGGTTCCGTTGGCATTACCATTTACCTCAACCACGCTAAACGATACGGTGTACATCACAGGAATCACCTCCTCGAACTCAACGGTTACGGTGGCATTATCGTCGAGACTTGGGATTGTGTATTCGTTGCTGGTGTTACCCTCAACGGCTTCGCCATTGTGTACCCATTCCTTTACCCGGTAATGTGGTGCCGGATCGGCGCTAAACACAACCGTGCTGCCCACTGCAACCTCTTGTCCCGATACAATATCGAGCCCGTTGGCCGAAACAACCAGATTGCCAAGGCCTGCCTTAACCGAGAATGTAACCGAATATTTTTCCTCTTCCTCCTCCACAAACTCTACCGTAACCACCACATCGTCTGACAATCCATTGATAGTGTACGTATTATCGGCAAACCCTGCTAATGGATCACCATTCAGGGTCCATACCTTTACCAGAAAACCTTCGTCGGGAGTGGCAACAAATTCAACTACGCTACCCTCCTCCACCTCGACGCCCGAAGAAATACCAACACCATTTGCTGTTGCGGTAAGAGTTCCGTTATCGCCCACAACGGAGAAGGTAACGGTATAGGTCTCGGGAACAATAGGCTCGAACTCAACGGTCACCACCACATCGGCAGTAAGACTTGGTATGGTGTAGGTGTTGTCGGTAAACTCAGATAAGGGATCGCCATTTACAGACCACTCCTTTATGGTGAAACCCACCTCTGGGGAAGCACTAAACACAATGGTGCTACCCGCCACAATATCGTCGCCCGACGATATGGGATTATCGTCTGCTGTAGCCGTAAGGATTCCGTTACTGCCCACCACCGAAAACGTAACCGTGTAAGTATCGGGCTCAATGGGTTCGAACTCCACAGTAACCGTAACGTCAGCATCGACACTTGGCACAACCAGCTCGTTGGATGTATTGTCGGCAACCACCTCGCTATTGAGCGTCCACTGTTTCACCTGGTAGCCATCGGCTGGGGTTGCGGCAAACACAATCTCACTGCCAATATCAACACTACTGCCAGAAGTAATTTCAACATCGTCCACCTTGGCGTTAATCTCCCCTTCGCCGAGCTTGGAGAAGGTAACTTGGAAGGAAGGTATTAAGTCCACAACTTCGACAGTAAACGTAGCATCATCACCCTCATCGAAGGCAATAATAAAATTGAAGGTATTCCCCTCGACTGCTCCATCAAAAGCCGAAGACATTATGGTAAGGGTGTTATCTTGTAATGTGAAATCGCTGCCCAACGAGAGTGGAGATCCATCGAGAGTGACACTAGAAACTGAGGTAGCAACATTCCAAGTAATTGTGGTGGAAATATCCTTAGGATCGTAAAGATTGAACTGAGCAGTGGTGGGACTAATAGTAGCTGACTCGGGCAAGGTTATTGAAAAATCGCGGAAGCGAGTTCGCCCTGTACCACTCGTCATCTGCAATTTAAACCGGGCGCTTGTAACATTGTACACATCTGTTACATCAAGGGCAAAGTTATGGATCTCGTAGTCGGGATCCGAAGCGGTTACTTGGAATGTCTCAACCACATCATAATCGGCACCATCATTTGATGAGACTAATAATGATAGCTCTCGGCCCGAACCAGTGCCCCAAGTTGCAGTTGAAAACTCAAATTGAAGTATATCGTAAGGCGTAAAATCAATTGATGGTGATTCAACAAAGCCATTGATATCTATTTGCAGATAGGGTTCTGAAATCTCCTGAATAGTAGCATTTTCTATATGAAAACCTTGGTCAATTGCCAAATCGACATCAACCTGCGATCGAAAGTTATTTATATACGGAATAGTAAATGCCTCAACCACCCTACCTGAAAGCGATACTGTTTTAGCATCCTCCTCGGCTACACCACCGCCATAAACCTCGACATCTCCATTGAATTCGCCAACAGGAAGCCCCTGGGCTAGTCTAACCCAAATACTAATAGCACTACCATCATAATCGGTAAGGGTTAGGGATGAACCATATACGCCTACCTCACTTTCTGAAACCTCAAAATCTGTGGGTGCTGTAATGGTTACATCTGTTTCATCGAGGTTTGCGCCTGTAATTTCGAAAGGCTTAGGCTGAGAGGGCCCGTTACCAACAACATATGTCATAACAGTTATTGAGACAGGGTTAACATTTAAATACGGATCATCAGTAGTACCATACAAATGAATGTCATCAATGTTAATTTGCGCATCTCCTGCAATGTTTGTAAATTTAATTGTAAGGTTCTCAGCTGATGGAATTGTACCTTCAGTTACCTCAATTAACCTCCAGTTTGTTGTTCCAGAACCTGTTGGTTGGGGTGGAAAACCAAGCAAGTTAAAGTTTTCTCCATCTTCACTTACCTCAATTCTAAGGTGTGTTGCGTCTGATGCAACTGTAGACTTTCTTAGACCAAACTCAAGTTTTATATCAGAAAAATTTGATGTGTTGATGTTTGAAATTATAAGGGTTGGGTCACCTGCATTCGTAAGAAATATATTTCTATTACCACTTGCACCATCATATCCAGAGGATGAATTGGTAGTTCTTGAATCTCCTGTACCAGAAAAATTTAATTCAGGGTTATCAAAGTTAACTGCTGATATTGCTTTTGTACCTGTTTCAGGCTCATTAACATCCATTGTTTCTTTGAAAACACTTGTTTGCCCCCACCCCACTAAACTCCAAAGGAGCATCATGGAGGTAAAGAATGTTGTAGTGAGTAGATGTTTTACTTTCACAATTGCTAGGTTTAGTTAGTATTATGTTTGTGGACGTAATTTGCACTGCAAACCCTATCCGCATTAGTCTGCAATCGCCTTAAAACATAAATGTTTTGCAAAATCGTTAAGGGAGGTCAATATATGGGGAATATTTTTTATAATCAAGTAGGGGGAGATAAATTTTGGTTGCGGGTTGCGGGTTGCGGGTTGAGGAGGTGGGTGGTGAGTGGTGAGTGGTGGGGGGCTTTTGGGTTTAAACGCTAAAGCGCAAAAACGCTAAGTGAAATAAATCCTCAGTGCGTCTCTGCGCCTTGGAGTGAGTTCTTTCTACAACGGTTTCACTGGTACGCAGATATCCACTGTGAACCTACCATCTTTTGGCTCCTCGGGGTACATCTCGAAGCAGGGCTTGTCGTCGGGCTGGTAGCCACTGCTGGGGAACCACACCCCGTATAGCCACTGCCACGCCTCGCCAAACTGCGTGGCATCCACCACAAAGCGAGCAATAACGTACTTTGCGGCCTCGAGTTCCATCTTGCCCACCTCGCCATCGACCTTAGTGTCCGGCGGAACGGTGATGCACACGCTCATCCGCAGCTTATCCTCCACGGTGATGTTAGGATCGTCATGGTAAATAATCAACGATTTAAAATCGGGGCCACCGATCAGGTTCCGAGGGCCAGCCCAGGTGAAGAGTTGGTTCCACAGCCTTTCGAACAGCTTATCGTCGCCCTGGTAGGGGCCAATGTGGCGGATGTAGGCCACTGTCATTTTTGGGAGATCCTTAATCTCCACGCTTTTGTTTAGCTCCATATTAGCTTTCCATTTAATTGTTTTGGATTCGAAACAAAAGTACGTGGATGGCCGCTCAGAAGCTTGCCGATTATTGCTATCCATTTGACTAAAATTGCTATCCTTGCCCTTTGCCTGTCGATACTGACTTGCCGATACCCCGAAGTAGCTCTTGAAATTGCGCGAAAAGATTGACAGATCGGTAAACCCAACCTTTTGGGCAATCTCCGAGATGCTCTCGTTAGCAGGCGATACAAGCAGCGTTGCAGCCCGCTCTACCCTAACACGGGTAATGAACTGGAATGGCGTTTCGCCCACCACGCCATAGAATATTCGGTTAAAATGGTATTTCGAGAAGTTGGCCACTCCAGCCAGCTCCTGCAGGGTGAATTGGTTGCCGAGGTTCGATTCGATGTAATCGAACGCCCTGTTTATTCGGGCGATATACTCATTTTGGGTAATGCTTGCCATGGGGGAAAAGGGTGTTCTTGATTAATATACAACGATATCTTTTTGAATAAGCACAAAAACAGTTGTAGGTTTAACTATACTATTCTAATACACCTTCAGGTGGACCATAGTGATGGAGAATGACATTCGAAAGTTATCTCCCAGCCACAGGATAAAACTACAAAAAAACCCGACTGGGTTACACCAATCGGGTTTAAAAAACTATTTCGGCCAAACTACTGAAGTGGAGTAATCACCTCAATAAGCTCTGGAAGATCCATTTTGATGTTCTTAAGGTGCTCAATGGTTGGAACGCCATTGGGGGTCCATCCACGGCGCTTGTACACTGCGTCGAGAAGCTGCTCGTAGCGATCCTCACGATACTTACGCATGGCGGCAATCTTCTCATCGGTGCTCATGTTGGTTGGGTCGATACCCACCAGTTCCTTAAGCTGCTTGTCGTAACGCTCCTGGCGGCTCTCGTACTCCTCGCGGGTAACAGGGCCAGCGGCACGGTATGGCTGTGCATCGTGCTTACGCAATCCGAATCCTCGGCGAATATTGAAGATACGCTGGAAGTTGTACACGCGCTCGCTCTGGGTAATCATCTCCTCCTTGGAGAAAGGCTGTCCGGTTACACCTTTATATATCTCAACGTAGTTGTTTACGTGACCAGGAATTTTGTGCGGCTCGTCGTGCTCGGCGTTATCCTTTGGCACCACGTCGTTCCATGGCAGCTTGCAAAGCCCCTGCAGTCCGAACCAAGTACGGAACATTGGGAAGTAGTGAAGCGCCTCGGCCTTATCCTCGAACGAAGGCAGCTGATTGTTCACCATATCCATGAAGATAAGCCAAGCCTCGTCGTGCTGTGGGCCCTTGTTGGTCATGGCGTATCCGCCCTGCTGTGCAAGCGACTCTTTTGAAACGTACTGCGAGTACTCAAGCCCCTTGTTCTCCATTCCAATATCGTTAAGGAACTTCTCATCGGCACCAAAGTGCTTAATGAAATGCTCCTTCATCTTGCGAACGCCCTGTCCAACGATTAAGCCAAAACCTTCGCCGCGAGCCAGCTGGTGCATAACCTCCATGGCATCCTCAAAGTTGCCGAAGTTAAGCTCCAGGCCGCCGGTACGCTCCTTGTTAAGGATACCATTCTCGTAGCACTCCATTACGAATGCCATACAAGTACCCCAAGTGATGGTGCAAATACCGTAGGTATCGCAGTAGAAGTTACCCTCAATAATCTGCTCGGGGTCAAAGATACCAAGGTTTGAACCCAAACCAGCAACGGTTTCGTACTCGGGGCCATCAACAATAACGGCGTCGCCTTTGTAAGGGCCAGTTTTAAGCACAAAATCGTCTACCCCCTTGGCACAGCTCATGGCGCAGCCAATCCAGCAACCATCTGGAACGTTCTGGGTAAAGTACTTATCGCGGAAAATATCGCTGTGGATTTTTTGTCCGTCAACCGAGCTACCAAACTTAAAGTTGTGGGTTGGCAGCAGGTCGTAGTCGTTCATCACGTTGGCGATGTTGGCAGTACCCTTCTTACGCATTTGGCACTGGTGGTCGTCGAGCTCGCGCATCTCCTGCTGGTATGTACGTCCCACGGCAGTAATCTTCTCAAGGTCGGCCACGTTGTTAAGGTTACCCTTCACGCCATCGACCTTAGCCACAATGGCTTTAATCTTCTTATCGCGCATAACGGTACCAATACCGCCCCTACCCGCTTGCTTTAGGCGGATTTTCTTACGCTTCACATCGTAGAAGGTAAAGTTTACCATACCAATTAGCGAGTGGTCGGCAGCAGCACCCATCGAAACGATACCGATGTTCTTGTAGTCCTTCTCATTATCGGCAAACACCTCCGATAGCTCCTCAGCAAGAATGTGAGAGTCGTTGGCAAAGCCAGGATCCTCGTAGATCTCAACATTATTGTTCTTGCCATCGATGTAAATAATTACATCCTTTTCGGCTTTGCCTTGCAGCTCAAGCGCATCGAAACCAGAGAACTTAAGGAATGGGCCAAAGAAGCCACCCACGTTCGAGTCCATTACAGAATCGGTTTGGGGCGAAAGGCTAACCAGTAACGATTTACCAGCACCAGAGTACTGAGTAATACCCCCAATGGGGCCTGAGCTGATGATAACCTCGTTCTCAGGATCGTTCCACTTGGTGGTTGGGGTAGTAGCATCCCAAAGCAGGCGTAGGCCGTAGCCCTTGCCACCCACAAATTTCTCCTTCATCTGTGCTGGTACATCCTTCTCCTTAATAGCAGCATCGCCCACATTGATGTAAAGAATTTTGTCGGTATAGCCCCTGTAGAGCTCCTTTTTGTTGTATTGCCAAGCGTTCAACTTTTTGGCTTTGGCAAACAAATCCTTAGCATTCATACGCGGATATTTTTGTTAGTTAATAATTTTCAATCTCTTTATGTGGGTAAAGTTATGAAATAAAAGGCGGGTTGTAAAATGACGATTATCAATATGTAAGCCTTTGCATAATGGGTTTCTAGGGGTTTTACCAGAAGCTGCGCAGGGGTTTTGAGCAAGGCACATCAATTACCCTCAACGATTGGCAAAATTTCGGCAAATGGCACCAAGCCGCTATATTGATGTTTAAAAACACAGTAACCAATGCTATTTGAGCCATATCCCAACCGTGCAGTAATGCAGAAACAATTTAGCTCTGCCCCATCTGCTTGCGGTATTGACCCACCGAAAGGCCCTCGCTAGACTGGAATGCTCGGTGCAGGGAGCTTGCCGAGCCAAAGCCTGCCAACTCGGCAATTTGCTGATTGGTAAGGTTTGGGTTACTTTGGATTAGCGCCTTGGCATGATTGATACGGTAAAAGTTTACATGCGCACAGAAGTTTCGGCCATACTCGGTATTGATAGTATTGGAAACGTATGTGCGGTTGGTTCCCAGCATGGAGCTAACATCCCATATTTTAAGGTCGGGGTTCTTGTAAACCTTTTCCTTCTCAAAAAGATTATCGAGCTTAGCCTTTATCCGCTGGGGAGGCTTCCCCTCATTGTTCAAGTCAGGGGCGTTTTCAATCTCGGTAAAAATTGCTCTCTGGCTATTGCCCAGCAGGCCAACAAAGAAAAGCATTACGGTAAAAACAATGGAAGGGATTATTAGCAGGTAGGTGTTCTCAAGAAATGTGTTACGCCCCAACACGGCAAGGACTGCACTAGAGACAGAGGTTAGCGCAAAGCAGATGTTGAAAAACTGAAGCCAATTAAGCTTCCTATCCTCCATGTTGGAGTAGTAATCCTGTATTCTTAGGTTATTACTACGGATTAATGTAAAGCTATAGCCAAGGTAAAACACGGTTTGGAACAAAAAGGTAAGCCTACCAATTACGTACAGGATAAACATGGCCTCATGCATTGCGGTGGAGGGTCTTTTGCCCTGCACCAAAATATCGGAGATAAACTCAACACCATGCTCTTTGCCCATAGCGATATACCCAACACCGGTAAGTAAAAATAGTGTGAATGGTGCAATGAGAAACCTAAGGTGCTTCTTTATGCTAAAGTGGGAATCGACCGTAAGCAAACGCACATAGATGTGGTACATTGGGTACACCAACAGATAGGCAAGGGTATAAATGCTATCGAGATAGAAATAAACCTCTAGCTGCTGAGTAAAGTAGAAGTAGTGCGATATATACACCCATGAAGCCACAAGCATAAACCATCCCAAAAAAACCTTAGGCTGGTGCGCATCTCGCTTATAGGTATTAAGGACAATAGCCCAAAAAAGTGTGACGTAAATGGGATTGAGTAAAAGGATCTCTAACATACTTCTAATGAAAAACTGTTGATTTTATATCAAAGATAGCAAACCTTATCAAAATTAATAGATTTAAAGAACCGATCATCCCGCAATTTTTGACATTAACTTTTTACAAGCAATACCCACTGACTTCTTAACTATTGACTGCTTTTGATGTTAAGCAGTATGGGAATAAAAACTAAAATTTCATACTTTTGATGAGTCACAATTAATCTTACACCAATCTGTTATACCATAAAACTGTTTGTATTTTTTGGAATGCCGCTTGGTGTTGATAAGATTAAACGCACTATAAACCTTTGACTAAAAGCATATGCTTGCAAATAGATATCACCAAAAAGTTGTAGTAATGCTACTGGCCATTTTGCTGGCCGGCATTAATGGTTTTGCACAATCGCAGGAGCTAAGCACCAAAAAGCGCAGAGCCATAAAGCAGTACGAGCTATCGATGCAAGCGTACGACAGGTTTGAGTTTATCCAAGCCGAGGAGGCGCTGCTTAAGGCCATTGATATTGACAAGAATTTTATCGAAGCCCATCTATTCTTATCGCAGGTGTACCAAAGGATTAACCAGCTGGAGAAGGCCATTGAATACGGGGAGAAAGCCATTGCCATTAACCCTGAGTTTTTCCCTAACCTCTACTTTAGCCTGGGGGCTATGCTCATGAAGGTTCCCAATTACCCTAGGGCAAAACAACACCTAAGCAAATTTGTGGAGTACTCGTTTATACGTGAGGATATGCGTGAACTGGCCGAGCTGTACATAAAAAGCTGCGATTTTGCCCAAGAGGCCATAGCTAACCCCGTTCCCTTTGAACTCATCAATCTTGGGCCAAATGTTAATAGCACTCTCGACGAGTACTGGCCAAGCCTTTCGGCCTCGGAGAATACGTTGGTGATAACAGTTAAGAAACCTGTACCATTGCCAACAGGCGAACCGTCAGGCAGGCATCAGGAAGATTTTTACATAACTCACCGAAACGAGCAGGGAGAGTGGGAGCCCGTATCGAACATTGGGGCACCCATTAACACACCCCACTTCAACGAGGGGGCACAATCGCTCACCGCCGATGGCAAAACCATGTACTACACCATTTGCCGAGGGTACTGCAACTTATACTTCAGCGAGCTGGACGATAATGGCCGATGGGGCAATCCTAAGTCGTTACCAAACCCCATAAACCTTCCGTACTCCAGCGAGAAGCAACCCTCCATTTCGCCCGATGGCAAAACGCTGTACTTTGTTAGCAACAGGAATACCGGAATGGGCGACTTTGATGTTTGGCGAGTTCATAAGCTGGACAGCAACAAGTGGGGAGATCCCGAGAATCTAGGCGACAGCATTAACACCAAGTACAACGAGCAATCGCCCTTTATTCATTTCGACAACCGAACGCTCTACTTCTCGTCGAATGGTAGAGTGGGCATGGGTGGACTGGACATCTTCATGTCGCAAATGATAAACGACTCCACCTGGAGCACACCTAAAAATCTTGGCTACCCCATCAACACGCATCGCGACGAGGATGGGCTAATTGTAAATGCCAAGGGCACCATGGCCTACTACTCGTCGGATATTAGCGCCGAGGCAGGAAGAGATATTTTTAAGTTTGAGATTCCTCAGGACATTCGCCCCACCCCCACCTCGTACATCACTGGCACCATTACCGATGCGCGTAGCGGCTGGCCCATTAGGGCCAACTTTACCCTGATGGATGTTGCCCGCGACAGCATTATCACCGAGGCGCAGGCCTCGAGCAGCGGCTCGTTTCTGCTCACCTTGCCCACCAATAGAAGCTACGCCATGTTTGCCTCGGCTCCCAACTACCTATACCACTCGGAGCACTTCGACCTGTCGGGTATTTATAGCGCCGACGAACCCTACCGCAAGAATATTGAGCTAACACCAATCCGCATTGGGGGAATTATTGTTATGCGCAACGTGTTTTACGAAACCGACTCGTACCAGCTGAAAGGCGAATCGATTTCGGAGCTGAACAAGCTTACCGAGCTGCTTAACCTTAACCCCACGCTCACCATTGAGGTGGGTGGCCATACCGACAATGTGGGTAGCGCCAGCTATAACCTCACCCTGTCCGACAACAGGGCCAAATCGGTAGCGCAATTCCTAATCGAAAAAGGCATTGATCCTGCCAGAATTACATCGAAGGGTTATGGGCTTACCAAGCCCATTGGCGATAATGCCACCGAGGATGGACGAGCCGAAAACCGTAGGACAGAGATTAAGATAACTGGCATTTAAGCGCATCTACAAAACCGTGTGTGTTACATATGGCTGTATCTGAAAGTGGATGGCCATAGCCATGTACAAATACGAACAAGGATGTTCTGTTTTGAAACAAAAACAACATCACCCACAAAACAGCAAAAGTTTATCTCGCTAACAATATGCAACTTACCGCTAGTGGTATGTGGTTTGATTGAAATGGACAAAAATGTTCATTATGCTAAAGAATTACCTCAAAACTGCGTTCAGGGCTATGTACCGCGACAAATGGTACAGTTTGGTTAACATTGGAGGCCTTGCAATTGGTATGTGTGTAGCCCTACTTCTGGGGCTTTACGTGAAGTTTGAATTAAGTTTTGATAAATTTCATAAGGATTACGATAAGATTTATCGGCTGCACAATCACTTTACAAAACCCGATTTACAAGAAGAAAGGCTTCCTTGCACTCTCTACGAAACGGGAGAAGAGCTAATGAACCAAATGCCAGATATTGAAGGCTTAGCAAGACTATTCTTTGGGAGTAGTGGAGCAGTAAACATTAAGGGCGAGTCAAAGAGTTCGAAGGTAATGATATATACCGACTCCTCCTTTTTCACCCTTTTTAATTTCCCAATCGTACAGGGGAGCATCACCACTCCCATTGATGCACCTAATCAAATAGCTATATCGGAGAGGGTGGCCAATGAATGGTTTGGTAACGAGAACCCCATTGGGCAATCTGTAGAGATTTACACCTTAGATATAGACTCTGCAACCCGTTCGCTTTACAGAAAGCCCCAGAGCTTAAATGTTAGCGCAGTTTTTTCCGATATTCCAAAAAACTCGCATATCAGGTTTGATGTGGTTACCAATTTTAGCACCATGTCTCAGCCTTTACTTAGAGGACAAGGCCAAGACTTTTTCACCTACGTCAAATTTTACAACTCGCCAACTAAAGAGATATTTGCTAAAATTGGGGAAATTAACGCCTCAATAATCGAACGAAACATTGGGAGCAGCAGGCCAAAGGAGCATACAAAAACGGTACTTATTCCGCTGCATAAAATCCACTTGGCAGCCAACTACCCTTACGACCAAGCAATAACCAGCAACTCGGTGTTTGTTCTTACCCTAGGTATAGTTGGAACGCTGGTGCTCATAATTGCCTCAATAAACTTTATCAACCTATCAACAGCAAGGGCAGATAAGCGTAAGCGTGAGGTAGGAATTCGAAAGTCGGTAGGTTCAAACCGGAGCCAAATCATTGTTCAGTTTATTGGCGAGTCAATTCTGGCATCTCTTCTAGCGCTAGTTATCTCCCTCACACTTATAGAGCTACTTATTGTCCCCTTTAATAATCTTTTGAGCACCTCCTTATCGTTGGACTACAAGCAGAACATTGGTTATTTTGCTCTGGTAGTAAGCCTAGCAGTAATTGTGGGTATAATTGGTGGTTGCTACCCGTCGTTTTACGTATCTCGTTTCAAACCCATCACAATACTAAGAGGACTTTCGGAATCGGGGAAACCGAATCGTGTCTTCAAATCGACACTAATTATTTTACAATTTGGCATTGCAGCCCTTCTAATTTTTAGTTTGCTTGTCATAAACTCTCAAATGCAATTCATCAAGAAAAAGGATCTTGGGTTTGACAAGGAGAACTTGGTAATATTCTTTGGCGTAAACGAAAGCCTAATAGGCTCATATAAAGCTGTTAAAGATGATATAAGTTCTATACCTGGGGTTATCTCCGTTTCGGCGGCCCAAAGCTTACCCAGCGGGGGCAGCTTCAGCGGAATGAACCTGTACCTGCAAGGAGCAGACCCAAGCTCTGCATTCAGCATTAAGGAGCTGCGAGTACAAGACAACTACATTGGAACAACAGGTATGCAGATTATCAGTGGGAGAGACTTTTTGCCTGATTCCCCTTCGGATAATGAGGGTTTTATAATAAACGAAACTGCCGCCAAAAGTCTTGGATTAGATAACCCCATCGATGCCAGGGTGGTCATGTGGAAGCGACCGGGAAAAATTATTGGTGTAATCAAAGATTTTCATTTCGCTTCGCTTAGAGATAACATTGAACCACTAATTATAACAAGGTATAACCCCCGGATGCATAACTTCACCATAAGGATTGAAGACTCTAACAAGCAAGAGACCATAAGTAAAATTACGTCTATAATACAAAAGCACGAGCCAAACTACAAAAGCAGCTACGTATACCTAAGCGATTACCTTAATACTCAGTATGGAGCAGAGGAGAAGACCTTTAGGCTGATACTTTCGGCCTCGGCATTAGCATTATTGCTTTCGATGATTGGCCTTTATGCCCTATCGGCCTACTCACTAGCATGCCGAACCAAGGAGCTGGGGGTAAGAAAAATACTAGGCGCCTCGCTACCCACGCTGCTTAGGCTGCTACTAACCGACTCAACAAAATGGGTGCTAGTGGCAAATATAATTGCCCTGCCAATTGGATGGTACCTTGCCAAAGATTGGCTAAACGATTTTGCCTACAGAATAGATATTTCGCCATGGATTTTTATATCTGCTATCGTAAGCACCTACTTGATTGCAATGCTCACCATTGCTTGGCAGGTATTGCAAGCAGCCAGAACCAACCCGGTGAACGCGTTACGATATGAGTAAGCAAGTTGCAAGACACCTGCGATACTGACGTTGGACAGATAGTGAAACTGGAAGAAAAACACAATAGAAAGCTAAGGAAAGAGAATAATAAAAGTTAAACGTTAAACACTCAAAAAAATGTTCAAAAATTACATCATAGCAGCCCTTCGCAATCTGAAAAGGCATAAAGTTTTTTCTGCCATCAACATCCTAGGGCTTGCCGGTAGCATGGCCGTATTCATCATGATCACAATTTACGTAAGGCTGATTGCCGGCACCGATAAGTTTCACGAAAACCACCAGCGCATCTACCGCATTGAGCGGGAGCAAGTGCATAATATGGCAGCGCCAATAGGGCCATACCTAAAAGAACAGTTCCCCGAGGTAGAGGCCTATGTGAGGGCCGCTAAAACCCAATACAGCAGCAATCTTTTTAAGCATAACGACAAAACCGTTAAGATTGAAAACATATGGCTGGTTGACTCAACATTTATTAATGTTTTCTCCTTCCCTCTCAAGCTAGGTAATCCCAAGCACGTTTTGTCCAACCCCGAGAGTATTGTTCTTTCAGCATCTGCTGCCAAACGGATATTTGGTGACGAAAACCCCATTGGCCAGTCTATTACCAGCGAAAACAGGTTTAACCTTCAGGTAACCGGGGTAATGGAAGACTTTCCAACCAATTCGAGCATTCAGGCTGAGGCACTTATTCCCTTCGATTTCTATAAGATCCTGCGCAACAACCCCAAAGCCCTCGATAACTTTTACCAATGGAACTACAACACCCTGCTGCTAACGAAGCCAGGGGTGAATATTGAATCCTTGGAGGGAAAAATGAATGCCGATTTAAATATATTTATCCGTAAAAACATCGAATTACCAAAGGACGATAAGGTAGAATTCATATTGACCCCTTTAACCGATATATACTTTAACATCTATAAGAACGATGATGATTTTAGGCACGGTAGCAGATCCAATATTACCATAGCCATAGGGGTTTCCCTAATAATTCTTTTATTGGCAATAATAAACTTCACCAACCTCAGCATTGCTCAGGCAACCTACCGCACAAAGGAAATTGGAATTCGTAAAACGATTGGCGCAAGCAAAAACTCATTGGTAAAACAGCACATGCTTGAGAGTATTCTTACTGCTTACATCTCCACATTTATTGCGATAATTCTTGTAGAGCAACTTATACATCTATTCTCATCGCTGGTTAATGTTAGCCTTAGCTTCAACATGCTCGACAGTGTAAACATAGCCATTGTTTTAGTTGGCCCTTTACTTCTAGGCCTAATGGCAGGGAGTTACCCCGCATTCCATATCAGCTCCTTTAGTCCAAACGCTATTCTTTCGGGAGCCAAAACGGGAGGGCAAAAGGGCGAGAACTTTAGGAAAATACTAATATCCATTCAGTTTGCGGCCTCAGTAATCCTAATAGCCTTTACGCTGCATGTTAACCAACAGGTGAATCACCTCAACAATAGAGATTTGGGTATTGAGAGGGAAAATAAGCTATTCTTGGAGACCTCATCGGAAATGCTTCGAAACCGGGAGGCGTTTATAAACGATCTGCAAGCAAGTCCAATTATTAAATCTGCATCTTTCCACGCATCACCCCTTGGCAACTTCAATGAGGGCTGGAGTATGAGCCATAACGGGCAAGATGTTAGCTTTAGAGTACAGCAAGCTGACTCCTCCTACTTCAAAACGTTAGGCATAAAATTTCTGCAAGGTAGGCCATTCAAAAACTATGAACCCTCAGATTCAGTTTACGAGGTGGTGATAAATAAACGAACTGTTGAACTTTACGGTTGGGATGAGCCTATTGGCACTACTTTACACTTTCTTCAAAATGCCACGCTCAGAGTTGTGGGGGTTGTTGATGATTTCCACTACGAATCGCTCCACAAGCCCATAGGGCCGATGATGATTGTGAATAGAGCTTCGCGGCAGCTGCTAACCATCAGCTATCAAGCTGAACAAACGCAGGAAACTATCCGACTGGTTGAAGCAACCTGGAATAAATACTCCCCAAACACCCCGCTAACATACAGCATACTATCCGACGACCTAACCAAACTTTACGCTGAGGAGGTCAGGCTTAAGCGACTGTTCCAAGGGTTCACCCTAGTTGCAATCTTTATTGCCTGCATTGGGCTATTTGGGTTAGCTGCCTTTAGCATCAATAAGAAGATAAGGGAGATTGGTATCAGAAAGGTGTTGGGATCGACCAGCATTGGGGTTGTGGGTTTACTAAGCTGGCATTTCCTTAGGCTTATTCTTATCTCAACACTTGTAGCAATCCCCGTATCATGGTGGCTCATTGGAAAATGGATGCAAAATTTTATCGTTTCGGCTGGGCATTCTGCAATACTGTATACGAGTTCAGCTTTGATGGTAATGATTGTAGCCATGGCAACCATTATTTACCATGCAATCAAAGCGGCAAACACCAACCCTGCGAATGTGCTTAAGTACGAATAGAATATGAAATGCGGATTACTCAAACCATTAGGTATTCGCTGGTTATTAATCAATATCGTTTAGTTAGGCGCATTCGTCCAAATACAATGAGGATGTCTCAAAAGTCAAAAAGGTATTTAGTTTTTCTTAGTGTTTTTTGTGACTTCTTTGGGATCTTTGTGTAATAGCACTATAAAAATAGCACAAAGTTCCACAGAGGTTTTCACAAAGTTCCACAAAAGGCTTTTGAGACACCCTCGTACTCTGTTAACTAAACGACATTGGGTAATTAATACTTCTTTACCTGCGTAAATCCGAAAAATCTGCGTAATCTGCGTTCAATCTTTCAATGGGCTCACTCTGCATCCTCTATCATTCCCGGCACATACTCAATCTCGCGCTCGGTTTTGGCCACTATGGTCGATATCATGGCATCGCCAGTTACGTTAAGCACGGTGCGGAGCATATCGAGCGGGCGATCGATGGCCAGTATTAAAGCCAAACCCTCAACGGGTAAACCAACAGCATTTAGCACAATGATTAGCATAACCATACCTGCACCGGGTACACCTGCTGAGCCTATGGAAGCAAGGGTTGCAGTAAGAATTATGGTGAGCTGCTGCCCTAGTGTTAAATCGATACCAAAAACCTGCGCAATGAACACAGCAGCCACAGCTTGGTACAAGCTGGTTCCATCCATATTAATGGTTACTCCAATGGGCAGCACAAAGCTGGCCACATCGTTGCTCACGCCTAAGCCCTTCTCAACCTGCTCCATGGTAACCGGAAGGGTTGCTGCGCTCGAGCTGGTAGAAAACGCAACCAGCTGAACCGGGAACATGGTCTTATAAAAATCGGTAAAGCGAATACCAGCAAAAAGCCTTAGGAAAATCGGATAAATAATCAAAGCCATAAACAGTAGGCCACCAATCACCACAAGTGCATAAAGACCAAGGGTGGCAAACAGGTGAAGCGAATCGGAAACATTGTCGCCCGAAAAATCGACAATCAGGCCTGCCAACAAGGCCATAACCCCAATGGGGGCAAATTGCATGATAAAATCAATAATCTTCAGGATTACATCGTTCAGCCCCGTCACAAAATCCTTAACCACTTCAACCTTGGGGTTTTTGAGGATAACAAGTGCCAAACCAAAAAGTAAAGCAAAGAATATAACCTGTAGCATGTTGGTATTGTCCGATGCCGCACCAACAATATTCTCGGGTACAATATCGACCAAGAATTGCAGGGGTCCATCCGATTTGATATTATCAACGGCAATTTTTCTACCCTCAATGTCCTGGGCATACTTCTGCAGAAGTTCAACTCTTTTTTCTTCGGGAAACGATTCGCCAGGCTTAATTATATTTACCAGCACTAGCCCCATGGTAATGGCTATAACTGTGGTAACCAAATAGTACGATATGGTTTTAAACCCAATACGCGACAGCTTAGTGATATCGGAAAGACCAGAAACACCAGTAACCAGCGAAGCAAATATCAGCGGCATGGCCACCAGCTTCAGCAGGTTTAGAAAAATGATGCCAAATGGTTTTACCCAGTCGTTAATAATCCATCCAATGCCAAGGGAAACGGCCAAAACACCTATCACAACACCCACCAGCATTCCGATAAGAATCTTTGCCCATAAAGGTAATCTGCTCCACATAGAATATTTTTTTATTGGTCAAATATATTGAATTTTGATGTTGAATTGGAATAAAAGCTTAGGTATGGGGTACATATTTACGGAAAAGACATAAAAAAAGCCGGCAAAAGCCGGCTCTTACATTACTCTAAAACATTCGTTAGCAGTCGCAACCACTATCGCAACCGCCATTACAATCGTGGCCGTTTTCTTGATTTGGGTTATGCACATGACCGTGGTTAATCTCCTCGGTAGAAGCATCGCGAACCTGCTCAACCTTACCGGTGAAGTGAAGATCCTGACCAGCCAAGGGGTGGTTAAAGTCCATTACCACATGGTCATCTTTAACATCAACAACCAAACCGTTTAGCTGGTTGCCCTCCTGATCAACCATAGGAAGACGTGCGCCAACCTGAAGAAGTCCCTCATCAATCTTACCATCGCGCTCAAATATATTGAGGGGCAGTTTAAGGATATACTCACTCATAACCTCACCATATGCCTGATCGGCAGGGATAGAAAAGTCGAAGCTATCACCAGCTTTCATATCCTTGATATTATTCTCAAACGACTGAATTAACGTGCCATTTCCGTAGATAAACTGCATTGGGCTTTCAACCTCAGCCCTATCAACAATCTCACCATCCACTTTTAGCTCGTAGCTAACTGATACTACCTTGTCTTTTGAAACGTTCATGAAACTATATTTTATTGATTAGTAATTTACTGAGAAAGATTATCTCGCCCCAAAGAAACGGCAATAAATTTAGAATACCAAAACTCCCGGACTGATTAATGTCATACCTGAGCCACTCATATTGCCCCTGTATCTTTGTTATTAACACCCTATTAAACATAAACTCACTATCTCACGACAGATTTAGTACAAGGACTAGTCGCACCTAAACACATAAATATTGCAGTTAAACATTGGAATACGAACCGGCACAAAACACATCTAAACCACTGTTTATATGCTCATTAAACGCAGCAAGTAGAACATTCGATTGAAACCCCCTAAAAAAAAGTTAAAAAACACTTGGAATATCAAATCAAATCATCACCTTTGTAATGAAGTTATTTAATTTATTTATCAATTTTCACAATTCGTTATGAAAGGAAAAGTAAAATGGTTTGATGCAGCTAAAGGTTTTGGCTTTATTCAAACTGAAGAAGGCAATGATGTATTTGTTCATTACACAGGTATTGCCAAAGAAGGTTTCAAACGTCTAGACGAAGGTCAAGATGTAGAATTCGAAATCACCGAAGGCAAGCGTGGCCCTCAGGCTACCAACGTTAATGTTATAGAATAAAAGGAGTTATTCTATATACGTACGCGAAAAGGCTTTGGTAACCAAAGCCTTTTTTCGTTTATATTGTTTTGCTCTACAACGTGAAGTTAACCCTTATCATAGGGTTTTGGGGATAGGGCGAGTAGCTGCTGCCCGACAGCTCCCACAGCAGCATAATATTGAGCGCAGCCTTATCGCCCAGCTTCTGCCTGTAGCCAACCCCAGCCAGGAACAGCTCTACCCATGTTTTTCCGCTTATGGATGAACCAAAAGGATCGATCATCCGCCTATCGATAAGCAAGCGCTCGTACTCGGCATGGAGCATGATGCCACCGTGCATTTTCACCGGAAGTATTTCGCTAAAATCGGGAACAGGTAAAACCTGAGTAAATACTGAGCCACCCCATATATGGCTATGGTAAGCCGAGGCAGCCTCACCCCAAAAGTATCGTTTTTGCCTGTAGTAGCTATAGCGACCGCTAACCCCAACCGACCATTGCGGAATAACCCAAATCCCCCCTACGGGGATAACATCAACCTGCGTTATATCGCCAATGGTAAGCCCCAACGAACCGCCCCAAAACAGCTTATCGGAAAATTTTGCTGGTGTTTTAACAGCTGAACCTTGCGCCATAACCTCAACAGAACCAAGCACAACAAGCATCAACACCACCTGCTTAATGCTATATATTACTCTCATAGCTAAAGTTTAATTCATTTCTCACCTTATAAAACCACAAAAATAGCATAGTTTTTGCTTACAAAAACACCAACAAAAGACAAACCACCATCTATTTACAACGGAAGTTTACTACTTTTGTTTTAACCCGCAAACCTAAATGCTGTATGAATATAATTGTCACCGGAGCATCGAAGGGCATCGGCTTTGAGCTTGCCACCAAGTTTGCCTTACACGGAAATCACCATATAATTGCCATCGCCCGAGATGAGTCGAAGCTCAAAATGCTGCGCAATACATGCGAGGAGATTAACCCACAGGCCAAGCTCTACCCCATCCCTTTCGATTTGGCTTCGGACAATCTGGCCAACACCAACCTAAAGGAACTTATCGCAAAGCGCCTTCCCCATATCGATATCCTTATTAACAATGCTGGCCTGCTGGTAAACAGCCATCTGCTCAACCTATCCGATGATGATTTGTGGCGTATGATACACGTAAACTTTGCGGCTCCAGCTCAGCTCATAAAGCTGCTTTTGCCAATGATGAGGCAAGGGTCGCACGTGGTGAACATTAGCAGCATGGGCGGATTTCAGGGTAGCGCAAAGTTCCCTGGGTTATCAATCTACTCGGCCACCAAGGCAGCGCTGGCCATCCTCACCGAATGCCTTGCCGAGGAGCAAAAGGAGGCTGGCATTGCATTTAACTGCCTTGCCCTTGGAGCCGTTGCCACCGAGATGCTGGCAGAGGCATTCCCTGGCTATAAAGCACCAACATCGGCCGCCGAGATGGCCGATTTTATATGTAACTTTGCACTTACCGGCAACAGGTATTTCAACGGAAAGATACTTCCTGTTACCATATCAACACCATAAATATTATTGTAAAAAACCATTGCTAGCCCTTACTATGCAGCTAAACAAATATTACGCACTTATATTTTTCTGGACTGTACTAATTGGAATACAGCAAGGCAACAGCCAAGTTCTCCCAAGGTTTTCCACATTCTCCCAAGAAGAGAAGCCGCAAAATCTGTATATCGATGATGTTTCGCTTTTTGTTGTTCAGCAGGTAGACTCGGGCAACTACGAGAATGTAAAACGAATACTAGAGTATGGCATTAGCCCTAACACCGAGTGGTATGGCACCACAGCACTTATGTATGCCGCACAGCGAGGGCATTACGAAATTGCCCGCGAGCTGATGATTTATGGAGCAGAGCTAGATACCCCTAATCCCGAAGGGCTAACTGCCCTTCACTTTGCCACTGCAAGCCACAAGGATAGCATTGCCGAGCTGCTAGTGCTAAACAATGCAAATCCGCACCCCACAAATAACCAAGGGGTCTCGCCCTTACATTACGCCAGTGCCTACGGATACCCCTATATGGCTTACCTCCTCCTATACTATGGAGCACATATCGACTCGGCCGACTACTCTGGAAACACACCCCTAATGGCTTCGGTATACTCTGGAGCACTAGAGGCAGCCGACTACCTGCTTGAGAACTGGGCCGATGTGGACAAACCCGACAACAGTGGGGTAACCCCGCTTATGGTTGCTGCTCAGTTTAACGACACCACCATGATGCGTCTGCTTACCGATTATGGAGCGGATATTGACAAGAGGAACAACAATGGCGTTACTGCCCTGGCTATAGCCATAGCAAACAAATCGGAGGAAGCAGCAATATTTCTGCTTGAGCAGAAAGCCTCACTCCACAACCTCCCTCCCGAAATGAGCTATGCCGACTTGGCTAACCGAAACGGATTAAAAGAGTTAGCGCTTACCTTAGATGGCATTGGAAGCCCATTGTCAAAAAAAATTCAGCTGCATTACGTAGCCCCATACGTTAAAAACACCATCAATAGCAACGATTTTTTTATGGCCATTGGAGCCAACACCACCCTATTGCCCTACGGTATTAGCTTTGCAATAGACTTAGGGCTAAGGCCCTACACCAAGGCCATTGTTGTTGAAGACACCTATGCCACGTATCAGTTCTTTGAGCGGCGATACGCTATTGGTTTAAGCATTGCAAAAGATCTGGCGCAGTTCACTACCCGCAAAAAATCGACAGTAAGCTTTTCGGTAGGGGTAAAAGGGGTCACTTCGTGGGGAAAGTACAACGTAGAGAGCAGTGTTTATAAGGTCAAAACCTATCACTTTATTACACCCGAAATTCAATCGACATTAGCTAGAAATTGGTTTTACCTATCGGCAAGCTTCCATTTGCTCCCCATGGATCATCTAAAAGAGTCTCCCCTATCGTTTAGCATCACTACAGGATTCATTATTGACCCCACAAAATCAAAGGTTAAAAAGAAAAGGATTGACTGGTACTAAGCACTCCAAGTTGAAGGATGAGAGAGTATGACAAGTAAAAAATCGATATTCGTTTACCCAGTATACCCGCTACTACTTGTGTTGATTTTAGCACTGCAGGGCTGTGGACTAGGGGAAAATCGTTCCAGCTGCCTATCGAAACAGCCGTTACATTTTGGTGTATTGGCCCTGATAACCCTAAACGGAGAAAACCAAAATATTACGGTGGCAGTATATGAGGGTACGATGGAGAATAATACCCTTAGATACGAAAAGAAGCTGAACAAGTACTCTAGGGAACTTTGGCTCGAAACCAACAAGCAGTACACGGTTATTGCATACTACAAGAAGGATGGCAAGACCTATCAGGTGGTTAGCGGAATAGAAATGTCCGTATCGCAATCGGGCAGATGCTACCAAGTAAGCAATACTGTTATCGACCTAAGACTGAAGGATTAACCAATCACATCTGTTTACTCCATGGAACACCTAAGCACTCAAAGTACATTCAGATACTCCCGAAAGCTTTTGATTATCATTACAATTATTGCAATGGTGTTAATAAAAAGCTGCAGCATCGAAAACCTCTTAGAGTTTAATTGTTCGGAATGCTACCCCGACAAGCCTCTTGACTCATGGGTTAAGTTGCACCTTTCCATTAACGAAGAAAACACTGAAGTCCCCATAACGGTTTACTTAGGCCCACCCGAGAACGAAGCAATTGTGCTAGAAGAGGTTGCCAGCAAGGAAACTCATTACATCTACATTGAAAATGAGACAGTGTACACCGTAGTTGCAAAGTACAAGGTTGATGGTAGAACACGATTTGTTTTCAACAAGATTGAAACGAAAATATTTTACGATTACGAATCGTGTAACGAACCCTGCTACTGGGTGTCGGGAGCCATAGCTAATATGCGAATCGCCAACTGACAGTATAGTACCTATTACTGCCAAAGCCCCATGAGAGACTCATAAAGTTTCAATTATAATTTCTGCTGACAATTAAATCCATTGAGATGTTTGCTACACCTTCTGCAACTCCTCCATTAGCGCTCTGCGCTTGGGGTATAGCCTTCGGAGTTCATCAATCACAACATTGGCCTTGTCTCGCTCTCCCATCTTTATCATCCTTCGCAAATAGCGACAAGCATTTTGGTAATGATTACGGCCCACATTAACCTCCATATCCTTTAGAATTGCCATCTGGTAAAGATCGGCCATCTCCGAGGGGAACTCTTTAACCAAGTACTTAGAGTAAACATCGATGGCGCGGAGCGAAACATCTTTTCTTACAATGTTAAGCAAATCGGACCAGCGTTCCTCCCAAACATATATCTGCGCCACGGTGGCGGAATCGCCCCACCGGCTCTTGGTTTTAAGTTCCATGACAAGCCCATCAACATAACCATTCCACTCTTCCTTAGAAATATTCTTTTTAAGTACATCAAAGTAAGGTTTTCTCTCCATATGGCTTTCGAGAAACAATGTTCGCGATAGTTCAAGCACTTTGTTAATATCATTCTGCTGTTGATAAACCTTCAGCAGCAACTCCATCCAGTTAGTCACCAATCCCTCAAACGTCCCTTTGTGGGCCTTAATGCCCTGCTGGCAAAGCGAGATGGCCTTCGCATAATCGTTTTGGGCAATAGCCTTTTCTATAACGGCCTTACGAAAATCGGAGTTCGAAATATTTTCCTCCATATACTTTTCGGCCTGCTCCTCACCCTCTGTTTTTCTTATTAAACTTAACCTAATACGCTGTGCTTGCCTGTAATCCCAATCCCAACCCAAATCATCTCTTTTGGGCTTAATGGTATCAAGCAACTCGTATATTTGTTTTACCTCCTCATCAGACGATTGAATCTCCACAGCAATAGTAAGCATTGAAGAGTGCCAGTCCCAACCTGCGTAAATCTTTTTCTTGTAAGATTCTATACAGTATTCAAAAAGATATTTTCGAATCCTCTCGGGCAATTCCAATTCTGATATTGAATAAAGAATACTGATGCTGGATTCAACACTGGTTCCAATATCGGCATTGCTGTCGTCGGAATAGTCGAGGGCTTTGGTCATCTCCTCCAGAATGGCAATGGCCATATACATTGCCGATTCGGTATTCCCTGAATTTAGCAGTTGCTCGGCATTCTGCACCATTTCATAAACCTCATTGCCTACATTCCTTACCTCGTAGTAATCGATATAACCCTTTCGGCCCTTGGCATCTTGGAGAATAGCCTTAACCTGCTTAGCATAAAGTTCCTTTGATTCGGGGATAATACGATATGCGTGCCTACCCACAAACAGCTGCCTGAAGTTCCTGTCGCTGTCACATTTTTCGCGAACAAAATCTTTCAACTCTTCATGCGGCATTATATCCAGCAAATCTTCCACCTGTTCGGCCACACTCTTGCGTTTGCTCTTTGGCTTTGCCGAAGATTTTGCTGATTTTAATCCCCTTACCTCTAAACCTAACTCATCTTTCAGAAGGTAGAAAAGAGCTGCCACCACGTGCTTGCAAACGGGGCCAAAATCGTAGGGACAGGTACACACAAACTCTGTCACCTCATTGTTGTCAATCTTTAAGTTCACAACATAGGTTTCGGTACCCTCAACAAGCACCTCGAACTCGCCTGGGGAAATTAGTTCGGGCTCACCAACATATCCTTTTTTAAAATACTGTAAGCCTCTTTTCAGTATAGTCTCATCGACATACTGCTCAAATGTGTCTAATGGTATTTTCATATCAAACTATTCATCAGGTTCTTCTCTTAACTTTTGAATTCTGTAAACATAGTTCCGGGCTTCGTCCGAAAACCCACTCAGGTCCTCGTCCTTTACATGACCTTCAATTAGTTGGTTAGCAACAATAAAAATGTAGTTTCTACCACTCATCCTATCGTAACGCCATGCGATGTGCTTGTCGAACTCCCTTACTCGACCATAAAGATCATGGTAAACATCACGATTATCAGCCGAATTCTCCTTCCAATCCTTAAGCAGTTGGTAAAATTCATTTAGTCCATTCTCAAACTCTTGCTGCAGCCCTTTCTCGATAATTGTTCGTGCAACTTTTTTGTCGGCTTTAGATAGTTCCATATCTATATAGATTTTGGCATATTGTAAACTGTATCTAAATGGTCAGACTTTCTATGTATTACATCAAGGTAGCTATTTACCTTTTCCTCATACTCGATATGGTAGTCGGGGTGCAACTTCTTCATAAGGGTTATCACCCTGCGCACTGTCGATGCGACCTTGGAATCAAAAGGAGTAAAGCATGTGCCCAGCAATCCTTGATAATGTTTAAACAAATCGTCAAGGATATACACAAGCAAATCGGCTTCTAGCTTCTTGTTCTTTGATATTTTGGCAAACTCGCTTACCCGCTTATTGCAAGCACCAATCATATTAGCCAAACGAATCTGTTCGGAGAACCCTTTGTAACGTTTAACCCACAGCTTGTCGATATCCTCAATGGCCTTGTTGTACAATTCTACCTCGCCCTCCTGCTTATCGAAAAAATGCACCGATAGGTAGTCGTAATACTCCTTGCGCGATGCCATTGCAATAACCATTTCGGCCAGCTCGCTTTTTGAGTAGGAGCTAACCAACTCTTTAATTTCAGATCTACTACGTTTCATTTCTTGAGTGTTCAACAAAACATTCCACAATTGCCCCAGCAATCTCCTTGCTATGCGAGCGCCTACTGTCAAACAAATCGATATACCTACAACCCCTAATTGCCTTGGATATATTTAACGCCTCGTTGTGGCTATGGAAACTATCCTTTGAGGCGCCAATCACCAAACAGTTTGCTTCAACTTTTGGCAGGTATTCCCATATACTGAACCGAGCCATGGCCCGCACGGTAGCGGCTAATCGTTTTGGGTTGGCCTGATCGAGATTGCGACAATTTATCTCGTAAATCTCTCTATCGTCATTTATATCGATAGTAAAATTACGCATATACCACTTTACAAAAGGTTTAATTACTCCGTAAAGGGGTACACCCACCCAGGTCAGCCCAAGCAACCAGCGAGGCCAAGGAAAACTTGCCGAGGGTTGAACCAGTACAGCCAACTTTGGTTTTAACATTTTATTTGCCAGCAAAACTGCAGTTCCCGAGGCCGCCAATGAGTAGCAAATCATAATATAGTCTTTATCGGCCAATCCAAGCGCTTGAATCGCAACGGGAATATCGGCAGCGATATCGGCAACAGTAAAACCTACAGGCGAGGTAATTTTTGCAGACCCCTTCTCTCTAGTCTCCACATAGTAAACGGTGTGCGTAGATGTTAGCTCTACCAGCAAATCCTTAAAACTATCGATAACGCCAGCCAGTCCGGGGATTAGAACAATTGGTGGCAGATTATCATTTACGCTTGGCGTGAAGGTTACAACACGAAGACTTACATCAGCATTTATCTTAACAAGTTCAACAATCCAAGTTGCTCGGGGTGCACAGTATGCAGAAAAGTTAAATTTAGAATTCTTTTTAACCATATCAAAACAATGAGTAACAAATGCAAAGATAAAAACTAAAGCCAAAAAGCGGCCCCCAAATGATTTGGTAGCCAATGCTGCAATAGAGAAATACAGATTAATGGTAGCATCTACTACAAACACCCATAAACAACTATTACTTAACACTGTAACTTCATATGAGGGCGAGTGCATATTGATTAATCAACATCTCATCTGGATATATCTGAATGCAACCCAAAACAAAAAACGCCCTAAAACCGAATGTTTTAGAGCGTTTTGAATTCATTTGAATTCGTTTTCGTGGAGCTGGAGGGAGTCGAACGCATCTAACACAGCCCTTATTTTATAGGCTTTTTAAAATCCACAATCTTAATAGGTAACCGAATAGGTGTCTAAAAACATCCTTTTTGAATGAAAAACTAGTTGAAATTTTATAAAAAAGTTGCAAAAACCAGCTACCCATCTTACCCTAATCACGGAATCCTTTGCCAACCCTACGATTGAATAGGGTATGATAAATATTTTTTGTCTTACCCCATCTTACCCACAACGAAATAAATTACCCCCTTTAACAAAGAATTCAAATTCTTTTCTCTGGGTACTCGCCGAGCAAATCCCTTAAAAAATTTAGCTATAGGAAAAACACTTCACTCTTTTTCCTTATTTATTTCATCAATCCCAAAGCTGTTGAAAGCTCTCTCGAGAGCATCAACCGCTATATGTATAATTATTGTTTCACACCCATTATGTTCACGTGTACGTGAACACGAAAATATAGTGAACATTTATTGGCTTAGCAATAGTTCTTAAGCATTTTTAATTCGTAAGGCTATGGAAATGAAACCATAATGATGTTGGGTTAGCATAAATCCTATTGATTTCGTTGGTATACAATCCCCTCCTTGTTCGAACCTTAAGCCACCAAAAGCCCCAATACCGATTAGCATTCAGCATTTTAATTTTTATGCTCTTTCTAGGAAGACCTTAACTTGAGCCATTATAAAAATTAAGCTGAATGTCTATCGGCATTATACCTCTGTGGCGTTCCAATTCGACATTGTCCTTTGGAACGCACATTGGTATAAGTGGAGGGTTTGTCAAGGGCGATGATACCAAAATGCACAAACCAACAGGTCATCGCTTGTATACCCTTGACAAAGCCGGAGCGTGGGCTAGCTTTGCTTAAGGGGTTGACAAGGAAACTACATTAAGTGCAGAAACGCTCTTTTTCTGCTCTTAATACCGCTTCCTAAAGCTTTTGCTGATTTTTAGCACTTTGAAGAATCTGGGAAAGTATAAATATTTAGAAAAACACAGATCCTAAGAGACTAACATCGATGCTAGATTCATAGTAATTTGGAACAACAAATTGCTTAACATCTCTTACAACCTTCACTATTCCTTTATTAATCCCAAAGGTTTCGGATATATACTCTTCATCGGCTAATGGGTCCTGAATTATTACTCTTTGAAGGCTTCCTTTTGCAGACTCCAATAGCATTTTGTCTATCTTATGATTAAAAGGAGGGAAAGAATAACCTATCACTACCAAAGTACTGGTTTCACTGAAAATTTTAATTGCTCTTTTACGAGCAATAGCAGAAACACTAGACTCCTCTTCCCAAGCGTAATTAATGAAGTGATTAAAATCAAAATCACCCTTTGGATCTGGGTCCGTTAAAAACAATAACTCTTCAACAATTCTCGCTAGGTTTTTACTATCTGCCCTATTGAACATATCCCTACCTTCATCCATCCCGTAATACCCTTGAAAGCCGTTCAGGTGACAACATTTAATATTATTTAGGTTATCTGAATTGGGGATAAATGGGAAAAACTGATTAACCACATTATAATCTTGTGCCTCTATATCAGTAAACTTTCTGTAAGCCTCTTCGAGTTGCAAATCGTAGTTCCAGGTTACAAAATTAACCTCATCCCTTAACTTGGGATAACGCTCACCTTTTTCGAGAAATGTTGCTAATAAACTAATATATCTAGGATCTAACTCTTTGCATTCTCTTGTATTTCCTTTCTCTGAAGTAATTGTCCGCCATTTCTTGTTATCGGTTAATGACCAAAGTGTGAAAAATAAGCTAACAGCTAATTTTAAACCCTTTAGTTCTTTGTATTTACCCAAAAGAAAAAGCTTTTTAGCATAGGTATCAATAGTGTTAAACTCTTTAGAATTTCTTCCCACACTTCCTATTAGCCACAATAATTGATCTTGACTGCTCCTTAATGCTTGGTACTCTGATTCTGTATATGTAAATTTCTTGTCAAATTCTTCAGGGAGTTCCATCATCTTATCCCCCATCTCGTTCAAAATAGGACAAGCATTATAACTGGCTCCAGCACCAAATAGGTATGTAATATTGTTCATTGTTCAAGGTTTTTAAACTTGCCAAAACTTCACCCCACCACCCCATTCATCCTACTATAAATGCTCTTCATCATTATCTCCTTAACCAGGTCGCCAAAGGCTTTATCCTCAAGGATCTTCTCGAAGATATCTTGATTCTGATCCATACGGTCGATTAGCTTGGTTAGGAATAAATCCTCGAAGGCATATTTGAACGTATCTATTTTATTAACCTTGGCTTGGCTTTGTAGGGTTTCGTCCTGCATTAGCTCGGTTTCAATCTGGTCGAAAAATAGCCTATCGGCCTCCTCGAACTCGGTGCCAAACCTATCGTTTAGCACATTAATAATTTCTGATAGTTTGGCTTCCTCGTCCTTGGGGCGTTTTAAGCCTGCCTCAAGCGTTCCGCTTAGTTCGCCATTTGCATCCTTATCCAAACCAATTGCTCCCTCGGCTATCTTTTGCAACCGGTAATACTCCAGGGCAACCTCATCGGTAAGCTGCAACGACTCGGCCAAATCTCTCTTGGGCAAACGGGTTTGCAGTAGCTTGGCGTATGCATAGAATTTCTCCAGATCGGCATCGGCAAAGGGCATTATTTGCGAAAGGAATGCGTAAAGATTGGTCCAGGTTCTGAGCATCTTCTTAAACTCATCCCGTTTCTCCTCCTCGTCAATGGCCTTAAACCTATCCACTGCGGGATCGGTTAGTGCGTAGAGTTTCTTCTGATCCCTTGCGCTGTTCAGCTTGGTAATTGGGTTAAAGTAGATATTTGCAAAGGCATCAATCTCCGAATACCAGTAAACCTGAAACTCGTCTAGCTTGGTTTTCAAATCGTACAGGTGATTTGGCTCTGCATCCTCCTTTATGGTGGTTATTTCGTAGTAGGGCTGGAATGAGTCTAGGATGGTTTGCCTATCGTTGGCAAAATCGAGCACAAAAGTATCCTCCTTGCCGGGATAGGTTCTGTTGAGCCTTGATAGCGTTTGCACAGCCTTTACGCCCGATAATTTCTTATCGACATACATGGTGTGCAGCAAGGGCTGATCGAACCCCGTTTGGTACTTATCGGCAACAATAAGGATTTTGTACTCCTCCTTATCAAAAACCTTGGGGAGTTCCTTCTCCCCAAATCCTGTTAGCTCGGGTTCAGATACGCCATCGGGAAAATTATCGTCGATTACCTTACCCGAGAACGCCACCAATATTTTGATGTTATGCTGATACCCTTTTACCTTGATATAGCGGTTAAACTCCTCGTAGTAACGCTTGGCGTGTAACCGCGACCCTGTTACCACCATAGCTTTAGCACGACCGCCTAGCTTCTTGGCAACAATCTGCCTAAAATGCTCAATAATAATCTCCGATTTCTGCGCCAGGTTGTGCGGGTGCAACGACACGAATCGGCCAATGGCCTTCGACGCTTTCTTCTTGTTCAGCTGGGGATCTTCCTCAATGGCCTTATTAAGTTTGAAGTATAGCTCATAGGTAGTGTAGTTCTCCAGCACATCAAGAATAAACTCCTCCTCAATGGCTTGGCGCATTGCGTAAAGGTGGAATGGCTTTGGCTTACCATCCTTGTCGGTATGGCCAAAAACCTTTAGGGTTTTATACTTTGGCGTGGCGGTAAAGGCAAAGAATGATATGTTACCGTGCTGGCCCCGAATGGTGGCCGAACGCTCTATCTGCTCACGGATATAGTCCTCATCAGTGTAATCATTTGAATCGTCTTCGGCTTGTGCATCCTCAAGCGATTTGACTGCTAGTACTTCCTTCATCTTCTTGCTGGCCTCGCCACCCTGCGAACTGTGCGCCTCGTCAATAATTACAGCATACTTTCTATCGGGCAAATCGCCCACCTTATCGATTACAAAGGGAAACTTTTGCAGCGTTGTTATGATGATATTTGAGCCGTAGCCAAGTGCCTGGGCAAGCTGCTGGCTATCCTTATCAATTTTCTGGACAACGCCCGATTTATGCTCAAACTGATAGATGGTATTCTGCAGCTGCTGATCTAACACTTTACGGTCGGTTACCACAATTACGCTATCGAAAAGGCGATTATCGAGCGTATCGTGCAGGCTCGATAGACGGTAGGCAAGCCAAGCAATGGTGTTACTCTTGCCCGATCCGGCTGAGTGCTGCACCAGATAATTTGTGCCGGCTCCTTTGGCCAGCACGTCGGCGCCAATCTCCCTAACGGCATCGAGCTGATGAAAACGAGGGAAAATAAGTTTCTCTTTCCTTATGGTTCGCCCTTCAATCTCAAACTCCTCGGTTTGCAGATGGACAAACTGATGGATTATCTCCATCCAGCTATCCTTGGTTAGTATCTCCTCCCATAGATATGAGGTTCGGTAGCCCTTGGGGTTAGGCGGATTGCCCTTACCATTATTGTAGCCCTTGTTGAATGGTAGCCAACGGGTTTTTGTACCATCAACCTTGGTGGTCATAAACACCTCGTCCTGATCGACCGCAAAGTGAACCAACGCCCTTTTTTTGAATGCGAATAGCAACTCCTTACTATCGCGCGTGGTGTTGTACTGCCTTTTGGCGTTGCTGGTATCCTGACCCGTAAACTGGTTTTTAACCTCGATGGTTGCCACGGGAACACCGTTGAGCGATAGCACAATATCAACAGAATTCTTGTTGGTATTGCTATAGTACACCTGCCTAAAAACCTTTAAACTATTAGATTGATAAAGCTTATAAGCATCGGGGTTTAGCCCCGAAACAGGTTTTAGGTAGGCCATTTGGAATTTCACCCCGTAATCGGTAAAGCCCTTGCGAAGCACATCCAAGCTCCCCCGCAGCTCCATCTCCTTAACCAATCGGCTTATAACCATATTATCCACATCGGTCCCGTGAATGGTGGCAATTTTCTCCCACTTTTTGGGCTGCGACTCCTGCAGGAACTTTAGCACATCGTATTTAAACAAGCCCAGTTCTGGGCTGTAATCGGGGGCATTGCCCTGGGTGTAGCTACCGCTTTCAACCAGCGTGTTTACAATTGCTTCTTCGAATGTTGCTTCGCTTTTAATGCTCATATCTAGGGTGTTTCGTTTTTAGCATTCTCGAGCGCTTCAATAAAAGCGTTCATATTAGTTGATGGATTTTCGAATAGCTTTAGCTGCTTTGCCCTGCTGCAAGCCTCTGTGCATCGCCCTTTGAGTTTTGCCTTTAGCTTATCGTCAATAAATCCCTTTTTGTAAATATTCTTGTTTCTGTTGCTCAACTCTTTTACGCACTCCTCCTCGGATATGCGCGAGGTTTGGTTTTTATAGTGAAGCAAAAACCAAAGTTCCACAGCGGGGTTCGATGCAATTAGCTCCGCTGACTTTATCTTTTTGAGTCGCTCAATAATCTCGGGCACATCGGCATCGTAAATCAAAAAATCCCTATCCTTTTCGTGGGTAAACTTTCCCCTTTTATGCTTTTTGATGTAATTCTCGTTGATGCTTGAGCCAGCAACCTTGGTAATTACCTCAAGTGGCAGCCTGTACTCCGATCGAAGGAAACGAACGTAAGCCTCCTCGGTTTCGCCCTCGCAAAACACCCAGAAATGGGGGTTTATCTTTTTACCTCGTGGTGGTCGGCGGCTACTACCCATTTAGCAAGTTTTTTAGGGTTTCGGCAGAGTCGTTAACCAAGGGCACAGCATCGAACCTGCCCTGCATATAGGCTTTCTCCAAATCCATTGTATCGCGAAAATCGCTGTAGTCGTACAGCGAGTATAGATCGGTTGAGCCGTCCTGCTTCTTGTTAACGAAGTATATCTGATCTTTGCGGAATTTCTTTAGATTTAGAAACTGCGTGTTATGAGTTGTACAGAGCAGCTGCCCCTTCTCGCCAGCCCTAAAAAGATTGAAGATATACTCAATGATTTTTGGATGCAAGCTCTCCTCAATCTCATCGATAAGCAATATTTTATTGTGCTTAATTACATCTAGTAGGGTGAGCATAATAAAAAACAGCTTAGTTGTACCCGCCGATTCTTCGGTTTGAAAATCGAAGGCTACACCGGGTGCATTCCTATGATAGGTTTTAATTTGAAGATGCTCTTGAACCACATCTTCAACCTTGAGCGTCATATTAGTTAAATCGGCGTGAATGCTCCTACCTGGTCTTTTCAGCACTTTAATCTTAACATCTTCAATATCGCTATCGGCAATTTTTAGCGCTTCAACTAGTAGCTGCTTGTTCTGGTTTGTAAGATTCTCGATGGCCGCCACGCCAAACCCCAGGTAATTTAGGACAAAGGTTCTGTGAAAATACTTGAATATTTCCTTGGGGATTTCCCTATCCATTTGGCTGGCACGGGAAATATAGAGCGTTTTGTTTGATGTGTTCTCGGCCACATCCATTGGCCGTTTAATAACATCGGTAAAGGTGTACTTCTGGCGTTTGGTTTTGCCCTTGCGCTCGTCGCGGGTAAATATCTCCTTAACCCTACCCTTGGGGTAGTAGTGCAGGCTCTCGGTTAAAATTTGGGTGCGTGAGAGCGAATAGGAATATTCGTACTCAGTTCCATTTATCACAAAACGAATGGAATAGGTGCTGGGCTTGTCGGGGTATCCATCGAACTTAAAGGGCTGAAAGGTATAAACCGTATTCTCGTTATGGTTGTGCGACTGGAAAACCATTGCATTGCAAAACCTGATGGCTTTTATCACATTGCTTTTGCCCGATGCGTTGGCACCGTATAGCACAAGGGTTTTAAGCACATCGGTTTTGTTGTGCTCAAAGAGGTTATCTTTAAGCAGACGGGCATTGGCCGAATTTATGCTGGCCGCCCTAAAATCGAGTACTACCTCATCCTTAATGGAGAAGAAGTTGCTTATTTTAATCTCTAGTACCATTTTAGTTGGCGTATTTGTAATTTTTTTACAAATATAGGTGTTAAAATGGTTATTTATTCATTGTGACCCTTTTTTTGTACAATTTATCGTTTCGTCATTGCGAATCCGCCAGCCGGCGGATGAAGCAATCTATATTTTTTGGAAAATAACAGATTGCTTCGTCGTGCCTCCTCGCAATGACGGGCAAAAAAACCTATACAACCTTAACCTTGCCCGTTACCACCTCGCTAATAAGGGCGGTGCGGTACTCCGCCAGCAGCTCAATTAGCCGTTGGGTGCGCTCTATCTTGGTATCTATACGACTGCACTCGGTCTCGATATGGTGGACAATGGATTGTTGTTCTTCGAGGGGTGGAACTTGAACCCTAAATGACCTAATAAGTTCTTGGCTAATATTAGGTTGACCTCCCCCATAACTCATATTGATGATTTCTTGTCTTGCTCCAAGTAATAAATAAAAAGCAAACAAGTAATTAAGGTGTGTTGGATTACTTAACACACAGCAAGCTTGATTTACTGTTGTTGGAACTTTCAAAATACCTAATTTTCCAATTGTTGCACCATACATTGCCATTACAATTGAATCTACAGGATATTCTTTCAGTGAACTATGATCACCAATTGCTTTTGATGTTATTTTTTTCGATGTCTGATTAACTTCTCCATCATTCAAGTCCCCAGTGAGAAGCCAATTAATATTCCCATTAAGATAGTATTCATCGCTTCCTGCTTTAGGTGTAGTTCCACTACCAATTTTACTAAAACACCAACTCAATCTCTTCACCTCCCAATGCTCAGGAATTTCGCCCAGCCACTCAATCCCGCTATCCTTCATCTTGGCTTTGGGGTTAATGCCTTTTGTAACCGCCTGGTTAATAAGGGCGGTTTTCTCCTGGTGGTAAAGCTCAATAAGGCGTTTCTTGGCTTCAACTAGCTGGTCAATCTTGGCGGTTTTGCGGTCGAGGTAGGTGGCGATGGCGGTTTGTTCTTCAAGAGTTGGGAAAGGGAAATTAAATTCAACAAAGACATTCTGATATAAATGTTGAATGGTTGAGCCGTAGGATGTGTAATCGTTAAACCTGATGAAAATATTTGATTTTAAAATCCAAAACAGAAACTCAGTAGTAAAATCTTTATTTATTGAGCGAACAACAAATATTCCACTATTTAAGCAGGCTGGCTTATCTATTCCCTTTACAATTGCCAACTTACCAATTGTACCATCCTTTGTTATAAGTAAATCCTTTTCTTTCAATTGAATGAAAGGGTCTTCATCATACCTTTCTTTGTCAATATGATAGCATTCGTTCCAATTAACAGTATCTTTTTTAAAATCAGACCCTGTAACTAAGTATGAATAACCTTCAGTTAAAAACTCATCGGATTTCAATCCTTTCCATCCAACACGTGCCTTAACATAGCATCTGTGTTTAATCTTTTTCACACCCCAATGCTCAGGAATCTCGCCAATCCACTCAATGCCGCTATCTTTATATTTCTCGTACTTCTTCATTGTTGCTTTTTTTGTGCTGATATGCCTGTATAAACATTCCAATTGCTAAATATCTGCATAAAATTTATCGTTGGGCCAATTCTGGGGATTGTTGATAATATATTCGGCAATGCGCTGGTACTCGGCATCGTTGCGTATTACGTGATCGTGGAAACGGGTTTGCCATTCCATTTGAAACCCCAATCGGCGTGCGTGCATGGTAACGGCCGATTTGTATGATCGGATAACGGTTGACACGGAGCCCGATTTGGGCGAAATATTGGCCATGGTTTGATTTTTGGTTGCCGGTTGTAGGGACGTTGCCGTTTGTGGGGACGTTGCCGTTTGTGGGGACGTTGCCGTTTGTGGGGACGTTGCCGTTTGTGGGGACGTTGCATGCAACGTCCCTACAAACGGCAATATTATTATTCCGTGAACGTGGTTGGGCATCACAACATATTCGCCTAATTCCACATTTTTTGTGTGGTTTTTAATTTCGCACCACAAAATATCGGCAATAACGCCAACGTGGGAATACGCCATTTGTTTATCCACAATCTCGCCAAATAGATGTTCGCGGTTTTTTGTGCAAATGGTAACAAAATATGCCCCTGCCCATCGGTAATCCCAATTTTGCCAGCGTGCTGTTTGGCTACGATATTTCCCTTTGTACTTGTCCATCAAATCTGCTATCTTTGCAATGCCGTCCCGGTACTTCCTCTCTCGGATAATAGATGCCGATGATGAAGCCGGTTTTTTTTATTTATGATAGTATCGACTTTTCCATCTCAATGGTTTTTTCCTCTAACGCCAAAATATCGGCCTGAATATCCTTTAGCGAGCGAAGTGGCTTAAACTCGTAAAAGTACTTGGTAAAGTTAATCTCGTAGCCCGTTTTGGTTTTGGTATGGTCTATCCACGCGTTGGGCAGGTGGGGTTTTACCTCGCGCTCAAAGTACTCCTCAATGGTTTGGGGCACAAGCTTGCCGTTGGCATCCTTTTTTAGGAATGGAATATTCTCGTAGTCGCGCAGGCTGGCATCGGGCTTGGGGTTGCCCTGCTTGTCGTTTACCACTTTGCCATTCTCAACCAGTGGTTGCTCCACCGTTACCCGCCAGTAGCCAAAGTACTTGTTGGGGTAAATGCTGCAAAACTCGTTTTCCTCAAAATTGCCGTATAGTTGGGCAATAAAGCCAATGCCCTTTTCATTTCCGTTTTCGGCAATTCGTTTGCGCTTATTACCCAAGCTGCGCTCCATCTTTTCCCAAAAGCGGTTAAAGGGCAGCTTGCCATCCTTAACCAGCTCGTCGTCCTTTGCACCCGTGGCGTTTATTAGCTGCACCTTGCCCGTGCGCTGGGGGCTTTTGTTGTTGGTAACTATCCAAATATAGGTTGATATACCCGTGTTATAGAATAGTTGGTCGGGTAGCGCAATGATGGCCTCGAGCCAATCGTTTTCAATAATCCACTGGCGGATATTGCTCTCGCCGCTTCCGGCCGCTCCTGTAAATAGGGGTGAGCCATTAAACACAATGCCAATGCGGGTGCCATCGGGTTTCATTTTGGAGATCATATGCTGCAGGAACAGCAGCGAGCCATCGTTAATTCGGGGTAATCCAGCACCAAAGCGACCGTTTAAGCCCTTGCTTTCGGCTTCCTCCTTAATGGTAACCTGTGCTTTTTTCCAATCGACCCCAAAGGGTGGGTTCGAGAGCATATAGTCGAACTTCTCATCCTCCAAACCATCAATGGTAAAGGTATTTCCAAATTTTATGTTAGATGGGTTTTGTCCCTTAATAAGCATATCCGATTTGCAGATGGCGTACGACTCGGGGTTTATCTCCTGCCCAAATACCTTTAGCTCGGCCTGTGGGTTTAGCTCCTTCAGGTGCATTTCGCCAACCGAGAGCATTCCGCCCGTTCCGCAGGCAGGGTCATAAAGGGTTTTTACAATGCCCTTTTGGGTTAGCATATCTCTATCCTCGCTAAACAGAACATTAACCATCAGCTTTATCACCTCGCGGGGTGTAAAGTGCTCCCCTGCCGTTTCGTTCGATTGCTCGGAGAACCTACGGATAAGATCCTCGAAAACGTATCCCATCTCCATCGATTCCATCTGGGAGAGGTCAATCTCCTGAAAAGCTTTCACCACTCGGAAAAGGATATCGGCCTTGGGGTCGTCCATACGGTCAATCTGATCGTCGAACTTAAAGTAGTCGATAATCTCCCGAGCACTGGCAGAGAAACCATTAATAAAATTGCGCAGGTTGGCGGCCATATTATTGGGATCGGCAATCAGCTTATCGAAATCGTACTGGCTACGATTGTGAAAATTGAATCCAGCCAGCTTGTTAAGGGCAATATCCCTTGCGCTTTCGCCCAGGCTTTCAACTTTGGGTAAGTATGCTAAAACTTTTTCTTTATTGGGCTTTAGGATGCAATCCAGTCGGCGTAAAACGGTCATTGGCAGTATTACTTTGCCGTAGTCGGCCTGCTTGTAGTCGCCCCGTAAAAGGTCGGCAACCCGCCAAATCAGGTCGGCTTTCTCTTTAAAGTTGTTCATTGAAAGGCTTTATAATCAGTGTTTACTATATCGAACTAAATAACCCTCGAATTTATCAAAATTTATCAGTAACTGAAATCGAACTAAAGGGATTGTAAAAGAAACATACCTCTTGCACTTATTTAAAACAAAAAACCTCCACAAGAGATTACATCTTGCGGAGGTTTTCTGTGGAGCTGGAGGGGTTCGAACCCTCGTCCAAACAAGGAACCAACTGGCTTTCTACATGCTTATCTTTCCTTGGTTTTCGAGCTTAAGCAGGTGAAAAGAGACCAACCTAAGCCTTATCCCCAGAATTTTCGCACGAGAACCGGGGAGCATCCCGCACTAGCCCATTTGTTTTGAAGCCTCAAACCGGAGTTCCAGTGGGCGAAGCCCTCCGTGAGACTACTCGTCTCGTCAACCTAGTTGACGAGATTAAGCCCGAAGTACCTGGTACTTATTAGGCAGCGAGTGCGTAATTGTTATTTTCGCCTTTTATAGGTCTGAGTCCTGAGATTAACGAGCCAGCTTCCCAACGCTCGGCATGCTTACCAATCCATTCATCTTGCTGTCGAAACCAATGTCAGCCCCATGGATTAGTGCTGCAAAGATACAACAAAGTTGGAAGACAGAAGACGGAAGTTTGAAGATTATTTTGCGTAGTCATCCTACCTGTATTTATATCAATACTAATAAAAATCCAGCGAGCCAGCTGCATATGCAGTTGGCTCGCTGGATAATTGTACTTCGGTCTTCAGTCTTCCGTCTTCTGACTTCCGTCTTCTATATATCGCTATTCATGGTCATGAAGAACTCCTCGTTGGATTGGGTTTTCACCAATCTATCGCGCATGAACTCCATGGCCTCAACCGATGTCATATCGGTTAGGTAGTTACGCAGAATCCATGTTTTGTTAAGGGTATCCTTATCAAGGAGCAGGTCATCGCGACGAGTGCTCGATGCGGTGATATCCACTGCAGGGTACACCCGCTTGTTCGACAGCTTACGATCGAGTTGTAATTCCATATTACCTGTACCCTTGAATTCCTCAAAGATAACCTCATCCATCTTACTACCGGTATCAGTTAAAGCCGTGGCCAGGATGGTAAGCGAGCCACCATTCTCAATATTACGAGCAGCGCCAAAAAAGCGCTTGGGCTTATGGAGTGCATTGGCATCAACACCTCCCGAAAGCACCTTGCCCGATGCAGGCTGAACGGTATTGAAAGCGCGTGCCAAACGGGTAATGGAGTCGAGCAGAATAACCACATCATGGCCACACTCAACCAAACGCTTAGCCTTTTCGAGCACTATATTGGCAACCCGAACATGGCGATCGGCAGGCTCATCAAATGTTGACGACACCACCTCGGCATTCACGCTACGAGCCATATCGGTAACCTCCTCGGGGCGCTCATCAATGAGCAAAACGATCATGTAAACCTCAGGGTGATTTGCGGCTATAGAGTTGGCAATATCCTTTAGCAATATAGTTTTACCCGTTTTGGGCTGAGCAACAATTAGTCCACGCTGCCCCTTACCAATGGGCGAGAACATATCAACCACACGAGCCGATAGTGTATTTTGGCCATTTCCGAGAAGCGTAAATTTTTCTTCGGGGAAAAGTGGAGTTAAGAAATCGAATGAAATACGATCGCGGATATAATCCGGAGTACGTCCGTTTATTTCCAACACCTTAATTAACGGAAAATACTTCTCGTTCTCCTTTGGAGGACGGATGGTTCCTGTAACCGTGTCGCCAGTTTTTAGTCCAAATAGTTTAATTTGCGATTGCGAAACGTACACATCATCGGGCGAGCTAAGGTAGTTGTAGTCCGATGAGCGAAGAAAGCCGTAGCCGTCGGCCATGATCTCAAGCACACCGGTGGCATTTATAATACCCTCGAACTCGTAGCGCTCGCCATTACGCCGCTCGTTTCCTTTTTTCCCTTGATGATCGCGGTAAGCGCTTCCCTTCTTAGCCGAATCGGGTTGCTGCTCTTGAGAAGTCTTTTGCTCAACCTTTGGCTCAGTCCCAGCTCCTACGGTCAGATCCTCAACTTGAGCTTTGTCCTGAACACTTTCCATCACATCATCAGTCGCATCGTCCTTTGGCATATTTGCAATGGGCGAGTCGTCCTTAACCCTTTCGGGATGTTGCCTAGCTGGCCTCTCATCCTGACCGTCTTTTTTGCGAGGAAAGCGCTTGCGCTTATTCCTATCGGCACCACCTTGCCCTTGGCTACTGGAATGCTGAGAGGGTTGAGCAGGCTTGCTCTCGGTGGGCTTGGGCTCCTCTTCGGGTTTAGCCTCTTGGGGTTTGGGCTCAGGCTTTAGCTGCTTGGCAGCGGGTTTTTCGATCTTTACTGCGGGTTTCTCCTGCTTCAATCGCTCTGGCTTACGACCTCTCCTGTCGCCATCCTTGTCTTTGGGTTTCATCCTTTTACTATCGGCCTCAGCAGCATCAATAGCTTGTTGATCGAGAATTCGGTAGATAAGTTCTTGCTTCCTAAGCGCCTCTATCCGCTTAATATTCATACCTTTTGCTATATCCTTAAGCTCAGGCAGAAGCTTTTTGTTGAGTTCTAAAATATCGTACATACAATAGTTAATATGATTATTTGTGGCGGCTGATACAGCCTGTACCAAGTATTAAAAAAATTTGATTGAAGATCTGAGAATTGTGTTATAACACGATGGAATTATGGAAATACGAGAAAATTATCGCTTGGGAATTTGTTGCAATATTAGCAAAATATCTTGAGAATACCTAACCCGATGAAAAAAAAGCGCTGGGAGGTAAAAAAAAATCGCCCTCCATGATGATAAAAATCATATTAATGTATATATTCAGCACTTGAATTTTAAGGGTTTTGGAATATGAGGCAGCTAAAGATTATTAAGCAGGTAACCAACAGAGAAACTGTATCGCTTGATAAATACCTTCATGAGATAGGTAAGGTTGAGCTCCTTACAACCGAAGAGGAGGTGAACCTTGCACGCAAGCTCAAGGAGGGCGATAAAGCAGCGCTCGACCAGCTGGTGAAGGCCAACCTTAGGTTTGTTGTTTCGGTGTCGAAGCAGTACCAGAACCAAGGGCTAAGCCTACCCGACCTAATTAACGAAGGGAACCTAGGGCTAATTAAGGCCGCCAAACGTTTCGACGAAACCAGAGGATTCAAGTTTATCTCCTACGCTGTGTGGTGGATACGGCAGGCCATACTCCAAGCCCTAGCCGAGCAGGCCAGGATAGTGAAGCTACCCCTCAACAAGATTGGATCAATCAATAAGGTGAACCGAGCGTTTACCGAGCTGGAGCAAAAGTTCGAGAGAGAACCCTCCATCGAGGAGCTATCGGAAGTTCTTGAGCTCGCCCCCGATGATATAAAGGAAGCCCTTAAGAGTTCTAACCGTCATATCTCTATGGATGCCCCCATCTCGCAGGATGAGGAGAGCACCATGTACGATGTGCTACTTTCCAACGAATCGCCCTCGCCCGACAGGGGACTCCTAAACGACAGCCTTCGCAAGGAGATTGAGCGAGCTCTTGCCACCCTTACCCCCAGGGAAGCATCCATCATAAGGCTTTACTTTGGCCTAAATGGCAAGCACCCCCATACCCTCGAGGAGATTGGGGAGGAACTTGATCTTACCCGTGAGCGCGTTAGGCAAATTAAGGAGAAAGCCATAAAAAGGCTAAAGCAAGCCACCCGGAGCAAGGTGCTTAAAAGCTATCTAGGCTAACCGCCCCTACCCACAAGGCCATACAGATGTAATACCCAGGCGGGCATACCCAACCACGCTCAATTACTTTTGCTACCAGCTAATGGTTTACCGAATTGTATTTGCAGTACCTCTCTCATATTATAGAAAAAGTTGATATTTAACTTCATTTCTGCACAAATAGCTTTGCCTAGGGCATACTTTCCTTGCATATTATTGTAACACAAGCACTCCATAGGTAACGCTCCAGACCTAACACATTCCACCTGTCACTGACCAAAAAACCAATCAAATAATAAAAACACCATTTATTTGACATTTTGACTAATTATTTAGTAATTTTATTTAAACCAACACAATACCGAACAAACCACCATTAAAAACCTGGGATATGGACAAGAAAAACACTAGCAAACCCGACGAAGGTGGGGTGAAAGCCCCAACACACAAACACGAAACCGAGGGCAACAGCGGGGTTAAAAGAAAAATCCTTACTGCCAACGAGATAAAAAAAAGGCTTAAGGCCAAGAGTTGGCTAATTGACTGCTCGGCCCCGTACATCAACAAAATGTTCAACCTGCTCGACAACCAAAACATAATACTCTTCCTTACCGACACCGAAGGTTGTATCCTGCATATTGTTAGCTCTGAGGCCGTATCGGAAGTGCTAACAGGCAAGTACATCATACCGGGGAGCTACCCTCCGCAAAGCACGATACTGTATAGTTCCATTGAGGAGGCACTGAAAACTCTTAATGAGGCAACCTCCGAGGGCAGTGATTCGCTTTTAGACGACAAGCAGGGGCAATGGATCAGCTGGACCAGCCTTTTACTGGTTACCTCAAGCCACGCTGTTGGCACGCTAACCCTATATCTACCCAAGGGGGTTGCAACCAAAACCCTATACGCTGTGTATAGCCAAACTGTTAACTGCATTAAGCAGGAGGTATCGTTCTACGAAGAGAAGCAGCAGGCTATTAAGCTTAAGGAGCAGCAACTAAATCTATTTAACAGGTACGCCCAGGCCGATTTGGTAATTGATAGATCGGGACACATAAACTTGGCCAGCGACGTAGCCTGCTCGCTGCTTGGCATTGACAAGAATGATATAGAGCGAAAAAGCATAGAAAAGTTTATTCCCAGCTGGGAATCGATTACCTACCTCGATGGTAAATGGGTTGAGGTAGAAAACCGCGAGGTATTCCTTACCAACGTGGAAAACAGCGGCTTCTATTTGCTGAATAGCAAGGCCATAATGCGCACCCAAAGCAAATTCGACGAGCAGATCTATACGCTTAGAAGCATGAAGCAAGTGCTGAATGAGGCAAACAAGTACATTGGGAATACTGCTTACGTTCATTTCGACGATATTATTGGAGCATCTGTCCCCTTAAAGCGGATGCTTAAGGAGGCCAAGACCATTGCCAAAGCAGACCTACCCGTGATGCTGCTAGGCGAAAAGCACACGGGACGCGAAACGCTTGCCCAGGCAATCCACAGCCATAGCCAGCGGAGTCTCTTTGGTTTTGTTAGGGTCGATGTTGGTGCGCTTTCGGCCGAGGGGGTCGAGGAGGCTCTTTGGGGTTACAACGAGAACCACAAACCACACCTAAAGCGCTTGCCCAAACCTGGGGCTTTTGAGTTTGCCAATGGCGGCACGCTATACATCAACGAAATTGGGCTGCTACCCAAATTGGTGCAGGATAAAATTTTTGACGTGATGCAAACCCAGAAGGTGAAGCGGTTAGGATCCGATCGGCACACCACCATTGATGTTCGCATTATATGTAGCAGCTCCTTCGACCTAAGCCACAAGATAGAGGCGAACGAATTTCGCATCGATCTGTTTTACACCCTAAGCACTGCATCACTTCGTGTTCCGCCCCTTCGCGAAAGGCGAGCCGATATAGCAATGCTAATGTCACACTACATGGGCATTAAGTCGCGCGAGCTGGGGATGAAACCTGTGGATATTCCCAAAAAGATTTCGCTGATACTAAAACGATACGAATGGCCCGAGAACTTTAAGGAGATGATTGAGCTAACCGAACGGATTATAAGGGACAAGGGCAAAATGTTTAAAACCTTTAAGAACGAGCGCGATTTTAAAAAGCGGAACCTATACCTTGAGCAACTTAAGGAGGTGGAGAGCATCGTGTCGGTTGAGGAGCATGAGAGGGAGCTTATTATTCGAGCCTACCACGCATTCAACGGGAGCATCAGCAAGGCTTCGCGCGCGCTGGGCATCAGCAGAAACACGCTATACCTTAAGCTGAAAAAGTATGGTGTTGACGCCTAGCACATCAGAAAACAGTAAGATAGTTGGGTAAAACAAATTGCTTCTCTCTACAACCCCGTAGGGAGAAGCAATGTTTTTTGGCTTATGGTGAAGGGCTCCGTACGCGCTGCTACACCTCGTAGTTTGTTATCGCCTCTGTAGTTTTAAAGCCATAACCGGGATACTCGAAAATGGAGAGCCTTGGCTCGGTTTCGCCAATGGAGTAGCCCCACACGGTGGAGTACTCCTTTACGCTCTCGCCCATATCGATAAGCTGATGGAGGTACTCTCCAATGGGTTTCGACTCAATAATTACAATTTTGCCTATCTTATTAATAATTGGGCTATGCCAGCGGGTATGATCATGGTCGAACTCGAGGATTCGTCGGCCCCAACGGGTAATTCCAATGGTCCGGAATGTTAGGCTTTTCCCTACCCCGGGAAGGTTTATCACGTTACGATCGGAGGCCAGAAAGGGGATATCCGCCTTCTGGCGGAGTTGCTTAAGGTTATCAACCATCTTGTGGGCCTCGAGCGGGAACTGCTTTATCTCCTGTAGATACTCCTTGGGAATGGTCCCCACCACCTTTTCCTCCACCTGCTCCTGCACCGCTCTGGCATTGGTTGCGTAGTTAAAGGTATTCTCCTGAAATCCTTTAACTGAGAAGGTGTAGTAGGTAATTACTCCTATATCGTTGAGCACCTTACGTAGCTTGGCCGTATGGCCACGGCGCGATGCTGCGGAGGTAAAAACCAGCTGATTGGTTACGGTCCACCCCACCGACACCAAGCGCTGCACTGCCAACGCCGACTCGGGGGTTACCTCCATGGGCGACTCAAAGTGGGTTTGAATAACAAACTGCTTCACACCGTACTCGGAGGCACGCGTTTTAAAATCGCCTAAAATCTGGGTTAGCTCCTCGGTAACCCGCTGGGGTAAGTACGCCAGCAGGCGGCTTCCTAGGCGGATGCGCTGAATCTCGGCATACTTCTCGCCATCGGGCCGATGCTTATTGGCCTCCACCTTTCGGATAATCATCTGCAACACCTTATCGAGGATGTTCTTTAGCGATTTATTCTGGCTCATGAGCGCATCGCCACCCGTTATCAGGATATCGCGCAGCTGGGTATCGTTTTCCCAGTAGGTTAGCAGCCGTTGCAACTTCTCGTCCCAGGTTTCGTTGGGCTTGAGCTTATCGAGATTGAAGTTTAGGTTGCCACGCTGAAAATCGTACATTCGCTGGCATGAAACGCAAAGCCCGCCGCAAGCTCTCCCCATGGTATCGGGGATAAGTATAGCCACCTCGGGGTAGCGCCTGTGCACGCATCGGTGCGAGGGTAGCATCCATCCGGCAGCATTGGGTTTTCCGGGCTCTACCTGATCCTCCTTTTCCCACGCCTGGATATTCCCAAACTGATCGATTAGCGGCTTGCTGTAGATTACATAGTGGCGAATGGCCAAATCGGATCCGGCTGTAAAATCGGGGGTACGAGCATTAAGCAACGACAGGTAGTATGGATTAACAAAGAAGGGTATCCCTTTTTTCTCGGCATTTTCCAATACTTTCTGGGTTTCCAGGTCGAGCGAAAAATCGAGCAGCTCGTTGAGCAGCTTGGGCGATCGCACGGCAAACCTGAGGTGGAATTTGTAGTCGTTCCACCACTCCTTCATCCTTTCGAGCTTTTGCTCATCGGTCATCCCCTCGTCGAAGCAGAAGCGCGATTCGCCCACCTCACAGCTGGTGATATTCCGCATAAGGATACGGATTATCCTGTCCTTATTCTCCTCGCGGATTTTCACTATCTGCGGATCAAGGCCGTCGTGCCAACGGCTCATCCACTCCTCTACCTGCTCACGTGTAGGCTTATACTGAGGCAGCTGATTATTGAGCTGTCGGAAGAGCTTAATCATATCATCAAAGAAAAGAGGCTTGGCACCTCCCGCCCCCTGCTTAACCCCTAACCAAATTAGGTTAAAGGGCTCGTTTAAAGCTTTCTCGCCGTTACGGTATGGATTGTCGAACTCGCGGCCCGAGTTGGCTATGTAGTCGAGAATACGAATGGCGGCAAAATCTTGCCATCGAAGGCTCTCGAAACCAGCACGCCCCTCAACCTCGCCCTTGTAGTATGCCACGGCCTTGGGATTCTCGTTGAGCACCTCAAAAGCCCACTCCTGAACCTTGCCCATAGCCTCTTGCGACGATTGGGCCTCGCTGTATATATCGTTAAGCCTTGGGTTTTCTCTAAATAGCTTGCGTAAAAGGGTTAGCGACCTTGCCGACAACGCTATTTTCTCTGGATAGTAGGTCATATATATATTATTTTAATTTTTTTTTGATATGGAGGTGGTTAGCCAGATTGACCTTGACCAACCTATACTGGCGCTTTGCAACGGAGCAGGCAGCTTTTCGAATTATGATTCTGCCGTGGGTTTACCTTACCTTGCGGTTTAGCAGGGCAAATATAGGCATTTTTTGTCGATTTAGAAATAGCACTCCTCGCTCCTCGCAGAGCAGAATGACACGCCGTTGTTTATAACATAAGCATGGAAATCAACCTACAAAATGTTTTACCTCATACTGTAAAACAATGATTATTGATGGGTGGTTGGACTCGGTTCACCAATCCATATGGGTTGTTCTATTACACATCGCCACATCATCAGCATAAGTACACACCCCAATTTTTGTTTAACATTTTTTCACATTTTCATACAGTTTTAAGTTATTTATTATATTTTTAGTTGATTTTTTGTCAACGCAACCCGCCTTGTGACTGACGGGGCGAAGCTGTGCAAAAATGGTTTGTTATGGCAAGCATTCAAATCAAGCTAGAGCCTGGGTATCACCGCGATAACGATGTGATATTCATCAGATTTCCAAGAGACGAGAAGCTTATTGGGATTGTAAAAGGCATTGAAGGTAGCCGCTGGAGCAAAACCAATAACGCCTGGTATGTTGCCAAGGCAAACTTCAACCTGACAAGGGTTTACTCATCGTTTAAAGGTTACTGGGTTGATTATAGCGCTATACAACCAGCCAAGCCAGTAAAAAGTGAGGCTGTTCAGGGCAAGACCATAACTAGGGTTTCGGCACCAATCCGAGAGAACCAGGTGCTTATCGACGAGTACAAAAAATGGTTAACCCATAAGCGGTACAGCGAAAACACTATTAACCGGTACACCGAGATGATTAGCATCTTTGCTGGGCATATGAGCGCTACAAACCTTGCTCATATCACAAACCGTGATGTAGTTGAATTTGTACGGGGGAAGCTAATTGCTCAAGGATATAGCTATACGTACCAGAACCAGCTGGTTAGCGCGCTCAAGCTATTCTTCCGCGAAATTGTTAACGCCCCCATTGACATTGAGAAGCTGGAGCGCCCACGACGTGAGCACAAGCTACCCAATGTGCTAAGCAAGGACGAGATTAGGGCCATTCTCCAATCGCCCAAAAACATCAAGCACAAAACGATGCTTAGCCTAATATATGCATGCGGGCTTAGGCGCAGGGAATTACTTTGGCTTAGGCCAACCGATGTGGATAGTAATCGGGGGTTCCTAACCATTCGCAACTCGAAAGGCCGCAAGGACAGGATGGTGCCCATTTCGGAGCGCACCATAGGGATGCTTAAGGGATACTACAAGCTATACCAGCCCAAGGTTTGGCTTTTTGAGGGTCAGGAAGCGGGCGAGCGGTACTCTGAGGCATCGCTATCGAAGGTACTTAAGGTAGCTTTGGAGGCAGTGGGCATAAACAAACCCGCCTCGTTGCACTGGCTAAGGCACAGCTACGCTACGCATCTGCTTGAGGCAGGGACCGATTTGCGTTACATCCAGGAGCTGCTGGGCCACAAGAGCAGCCGCACCACCGAGATTTACACCCACGTATCGCAGAGCTCGTTGCAAAAGGTTAAATCGCCCTTTGACGACATGGACATTTAAGGTTTTTGAGTATGATCAAAGATTACCCAAAGGTGCGCTTTAACAACATTTTTTTGCGATCACAATAAACTTTTGGTAAGTTTACAAGTAAGTTGTGCGTCAGCTTAAAGACACCCCCTCGCAGAAAATACTACCTTGACAAGATAGAATTGATTTATGAAGGGTGGAACTTTTCAGGGACAACTTTCAGCATTTCAATAAAACAATCTTCCCATTGACTTGGAGATAGATTCACGATTTTTAAGTTCAAATTAATTCCAAGTTTTTCGGAAATTTCATTAACCTGACTTTTTCTGAATATTAATTTTAAAGCCGTTCTGACAGGTAAATTAGGTTTTTGTAACAGAAAAGATAGAAATTTTAAATATTTGACTTTCTGATTAAAATCAATATGTAAAGGTTTTCGTTCAATTTTAAGAAAAGCAGACTTAACAGTTGGAGGAGGTATAAAACTATTAGGATTTATTTCGTAAACTATCTTCAAACTATAAAATGTATGATATAGGATAGTGTAAGGATTAAAGATTTTGTCTACAAATAACTTTTTAGCAGGTTCTAATTGCAGGAAAATTGAACCGCCCTGAAAACTTTCCATATTTTCAAACATCAATATTTTTAAGATTTCTGATGTTATACCAAATGGTATGTTAGAAACAACCTTAAACGAAAAATTAGGAATTTTATAATTTCTGAAATCACATCCAAAAACTTGAATGTTTTGAGTTTGTTTAAATTTGTGTTTTAGATGCGTTATTAACTCAAAATCATTCTCAATCGCAATGACTAATTTTGCCTTTTGTAGTAGATGTACAGTTAGAAATCCTTTTCCTGCACCAATATCTAAGACCGTATCGTTTTGATTAATTCTTGATTGTTTTATTGCATCTTCAATTAGCACTTTGTCAATTGTAAAGTGCTGACCTGTAAATCTTACAGGCAATTTATTTTTATTCATTATGACTTCTTACAGGTGAATACTTGAATTCAAATCGTAGCGATGTGAAAGACAGTATTACCTGACAGAGCAACTATGACAAAGAAATGCCTTCATTAAAAATGACGACACACTAAAGCATAGACTGTTTGTCTTGCCAAAAAGATTATGGGAAATTTATTTGGGACTGTCTATCACTTAGATAGTCGTCCAAGGTCTGCTGTAATACATAATGAAAAAAATCTAAATAATTGACTGCAAAATTAGTAACTTTGCTTCAATTTACAATAGGAAGATGAAAAAAATAAAAGCCGAACGCACAACACGCGGTATAGTTAATTGCCGGTGCAGTAGGTATTCGAGCGGTACAGTTCGTATCAAAAGTAGTTGTAACTTGATAGGAAAGTGCTTCGAAATCGGCAACTAACCATACCGCCAACCGTTGGCGTTCATTGTAAGACCGAAAATCACGAACCGATATCCTGAATAGATTTCTTTTCCTTATATTTGAAACTCAATAATATGAATGAATTTA
>Ga0334895_1000131_pt1 | contig 120102 bp, 101 predicted proteins | sample GraSluR3_MG_7_FD_207229 | JGI IMG/M metagenome (GOLD analysis project Ga0334895, IMG submission 207229) | Sludge microbial communities from methane-producing bioreactor in Wageningen University, Netherlands - Granular Sludge_31_05-R3 | ecosystem: Engineered > Bioreactor > Anaerobic >... | reverse complement strand
AGTAATGAGCAAGAGGGATTGAAGAAGTTTGAGTGTGAGTAATGAGCAAGAGGGATTGAAGAAGTTTGAGTGTGAGTAATGAGCAAGAGGGATTGAAGAAGTTTGAGTGTGAGTAATGAGCAAGAGGGATTGAAGAAGTTTGAGTGTGAGTAATGAGCAAGAGGAATTTAAGATGTTTGAGTGTGAGTAATGAGCAAGAGGGATTTCCTGTATGCTCACTACTCTTGCTCTTGCTGTTTTGTGGAGCTGCAGGGATTCGAACCCTGGTCCAAACAAGGAATCATTAAGCTTTCTACATGCTTAGTCTGTGCTTGATTTTCGTTGGCTGCAAGGATACAGACTTCCTGAGCTGCCACTTAGCCTCTGTTTTTTCGGTTGGCAAGCGAAGCAATTGCAAACCTATCCTGAATTTGATTAGCACCCCGTGATCAGGCCGGAATCAGGCATGTCCACCTGCGGGATGTCTCGTCCCGTTGCCTTGCATCGGGATGAAGCAGTAATCTACTAAACTTCGATTACGCAGCGAGAGCGTAGTTATTTTCGCCAATTGTGTTGTGCGATCAAGATTAGCGAGCGTCATCGCAAGGCTCGGCATGCTTACATAACCATTCATCTTGCTGTCAAAACCGATCAGCCCCAAATGATTATTTCCTTTTTCGTTTACAGAAACCGTGCCGAAAAAGGCTTGCAAAGTTACATAATCTTTCTGTTGTTGTCAATTATTTAACGGCCGGGCATATTGTTTAACTGTTTGATCCTTGATCACCGATCCCCCCAATATCACAAGCCGTTCAATGGCATTGTGCAATTCACGGATATTACCTGTCCATTTGTATTGTTGCATTTCAGTAATTGCATCATCTGTGATTTGAGGGAGAGCCTTACCCATCTTTTCGCAACTGAGTGCAACAAAGTGTTTTACCAACAGCGGGATGTCATCTGCTCTTTCGCGCAAAGGTGGAACACGGATCAGGATTACGCTGATGCGGTGGTAGAGGTCTTCACGAAACCGTCCCTTTTCAATCTCTTCTTTTAGGTTTTTATTAGTGGCAGCGATTATCCTTACATCAACCGGAATCTCTTTTTCGCCTCCAACCCGTGTGATTTTGTTTTCCTGCAAAGCCCTCAGCACTTTGGCCTGCGCCGAGAGGCTCATATCGCCGATCTCGTCCAAAAACAAGGTGCCACCATGTGCCAGCTCAAAATCGCCTTTTCGTTGCTTGATAGCCGAAGTAAAAGCTCCTTTTTCGTGCCCGAACAATTGACTCTCTATCAATTCTGATGGGATGGCAGCACAATTCACTTCGATGAAAGGCGCATGTGCACGTTGACTTAACTCGTGAAGCTGGCGGGCAACCAGTTCTTTACCGGTCCCATTTTCGCCTGTAATGAGTACCCTGGCAGCAGTGGGAGCTACTTTTTGTATCATTTCCCGTATTTCTTCCATTGCGGCCGACTGGCCTACCATCTCATTTTGTTTGCTTACCGCTTTTTTTAATGCTTTGGTCTCGGTGATGAGCTTGGATTTGTCGAGGGCATTTTTGATGGTGATCAGCAGCCGGTTCAGATCGGGTGGCTTGGCGATGTAGTCGTAAGCACCTTTTTTGATGGCTTCAACGGCAGTTTCGATGGTGCCATGTCCCGAAATCATGATCACCGGACAGTCGGTAATTCCTTTGATGGCTTCCAGGGTTTCGATTCCATCCATTTCGGGCATTTTGATGTCGCATAAGATCGCATCAAACTCTTGTTCTTTGATTTTTAAAATTCCTTCCATACCTGTTTCGGCATCCTCTACCTGGTATTTTTCGTATTCCAGAATCTCGCGCAAAGTGCGTCGAATACTCTGTTCGTCGTCAATAATTAATATTCGGGGCATATTCCTGAGCTTTGCTGCGAAAATATTGATTTTTCCTGACTTGCAGGCAGTCTTTCAGAATAGATTTGTGTTTTTATGTTTAATTTTGATACCTAAACATAAGGTATCATGAGACAAACCAAGTTTCTGTGGGTTATTATTTTTTGTTGCTTTTTAGGTCATGCCATACAGGCTCAGTATCGTATTAATAATCAGGATGATGAATCACTCAAACATGCCTGGGCTGGTGGCCTGGATGCTTGTCAATTTGGTCGAATGGATCTGGATGGTGACGGCAAACAGGATTTGTTGGTTTTTGACAGGAGGGGAAATCGATTGCTTACCTACCTGAATAAAGGTAGTCATGGTGAAATCGATTATGATCTTGCACCACAGTATGTCAGTTTTTTTCCTGATTTTGACGAATGGGTGATTTTTGTTGATTATGATAGGGATGGCTTTGAGGATATTTTCACTTATTCAAAAGGTTGGGCAGGCATCAAGGTTTATCGTCATTTGGGTACTTTTCCTCCTGAATTTGAGTTGGTGGTGAGCCCCTATCTCACTTCTTTTCAGGGTGGTGGTTATGTAAATATCCTGGCTACCAATGCCGATTATCCGGCCCTGACAGATGTGGATGGGGATGGTGATCTGGACTTACTTAGTTTTTGGTCGTTGGGCACTTTTATCGAACTACATACTAATCTATCTATCGAATTATACGGACATGCTGATTCCCTGGTTTACGAACGAACAGATTTTTGCTGGGGGAGGGTGGCCGAAAATGAAGAAACAAATGAGATGTATCTGGATACCTGTTTGTTTAACAGGGAGATTCTGGCCAGTGAGCGAACACTTCGGCACCGGGGTGCAACTTTTGGTGTGAAAGACCTCAACAAGGACGGCCTGCCCGAGCTTATGCTAGCCGACGTGGATTATCCGGGCATTACGATGTTTACCAATGGCGGAACCGTGGATCAGGCGTTTATGATTCATCAGGATACGGCCTTTCCTGCTTATAGCACTCCTGTGAGGTTGTTTTCGATGCCCCTGCCTTATTTTACGGATGTGAATAACGATGGGCTGACAGATATGCTGGTTTCACCTTTTGATCCCAATTACGAAGTGACGGAAAACGTGAATAATGTGTGGCTTTACCTGAATGAAGGCACGGAAAACGAACCCGATTTCAGGCTTGTCCAAAAAGATTTTTTGCTGGAAGAGATGCTGGACTTTGGCTCTGGAGCTTATCCCTTGCTGGCCGATCTGGATGGAGATGGCAGCAATGACTTATTGGTGGGCAATTGGGGGACTTATCAGTTTTCGTGGTATGTGGGTGGCACGCTTTTCTCAAGACAACAATCGCAGCTGAGTTATTTTAAAGGGTTTTCAACAGATAATACGGATGTTTTTCAACTGGAGAATAACAATTATGGAAATTTGTTTTCGAAAAATCTCCGTGGATTATATCCTGCTGCTGGTGACCTGAATGGGGACGGCTTGACAGATTTGCTGGTGGGTAATGAGTTGGGTACTGTTATTTACCTGCAACAGCAAGCTAACGGGATTTTTTGGGAAGCAGCTGAAAGCTTTATGCAGATTGATGTTGGCAGTTATTCGGCTCCTCAGCTTTTCGACCTCGACAGGGACGGTATTTTGGATTTGATCGTTGGTAAGAAGGATGGAACGATCAGCTTTTACGCAGGAAGCGAGACGACCATAGGGATTATTTTTAATCGGGTGACGGATTTTCTGGGAGAAGTAAATGTAACTGATTTCAACCTTTCGTATGATGGCTATAGTACCCCGAAGTTTTTCCGGACTGCTGAGGATGAAACCCTGTTGTTGGTGGGTTCGGAACAGGGCAAACTGTATCTTTTTGAGGATATCGACGATAATCTTGAGGGTGCGTTTCAGGCTTCAGGTCGTTTTGAGGAATTGTTTGGTTTTCCGGCAGCAAAAAGTGACCGGGGTATGCGAACCTCAGTGGAAGTTCTTCCGCCAGATGAGGAAGGAAAACATGCATTGATAGTTGGAAATTATTGTGGCGGACTTGAGTTTTTCAATGGAACGGCTGAGGTATTGCCCGGTTTCTCATCATTGGACTATGTTCAGGAATTGAAGTTAAGCCCAAATCCAGCAAATGAAAAGGTGTATGTTGAACTACCACCACAATTTGAGAAACACCTCAGCCTCGAGGTATTTTCTTTGTCGGGAAAATTAGTAAAGCAGCTCCAACTGACCTCATCTACAAAAGCAGTCGAATTGGATATTTCAGGTTTTAAGCCCGGCGTTTATCTGCTGCGATTGAAACATTCTCAGGCTGTATTGTATGGCAGATTCATCAAACAGTAGCATCATTTGAATATTTTCACCCCCTTGCCTAAGCCTATTCACGAAGTCGGGGTTTTTGGATTTGATGTACTTTTGTAAAAAAAAAGTTCATGATCACATTCGAACAAGCCCTTGATGAAGTAACGAAGGCCATTCCAAGTCTTGGCAAGGAAAAAATCCCGCTGGCAGATAGCCTTGGAAGGGTTTTGGCTCAAAATGTTTCGAGCGATATCCAAATGCCTCCCTTTGATAAAGCTGCCGTGGATGGTTTTGCCTGTCGCAGAGCCGATCTCGAAAAACCTTTGGAAGTCGTTGAAACAATAGCTGCCGGCAAGGTTCCGCAAAAGACCATTTTGGAGGGTAAATGCGCAAAAATTATGACAGGTGCCATGTTGCCCGAAGGTGCTGATTGCGTGGTGATGGTGGAAGAAACCGAACTTTTGCCGGACGGAAGCATCAAAATCCTGAACCCAAAAACCAAAAATAATATCGCTTATAAAGCCGAAGACATCCAATCAGGTGAGGTTGTGCTGCAATCCAATACCCTGATTGCACCGCAACACCAGGCTGTTATGGCTGCTGTGGGTGCTACTGAAATAATGGTTTATCAGAAAGCACGTGTCACCGTTTTTAGTACTGGCGACGAATTGGTTGAACCCGAGCAACAACCCGAACAAGGCAAAATCCGCAACAGCAATGGCATACAGTTGGTTAATCAGACTGATCGCATGGGCTGTGAAGTGCGCTACGGCGGTATCATTCCTGACACGGCTGAGGATTCAGAACGCATGATTCGTGAAGCTTACGCATGGTCGGATGTGATCTTGCTCTCGGGAGGCATTTCGATGGGTGATTTCGACTTCATTCCTGCAGTGTTGCAAAAGTTGCAGTTTGATATCAAGTTCAGGACGATTGCGGTACAGCCTGGTAAACCCACAGTTTTTGGACGATCGGGAAATAAATTTGTGATGGCATTGCCGGGTAATCCGATTTCCTCTTTCAATATTTTTGAGTTGCTGGCCAAGCCGATGATTTACCGCTTGATGGGCTTAGCCTACACTGCCAAAAGTTTTGAATTTCCACTGGCCGTGGAATACAAACGCAAGCGTTCGGCGCGACTGGCTTTTATTCCGGCAATTCTGGATGAAAATGGCGTAAATCCGGTTGACTATCATGGTTCGGCACATATCAATGCACTTTCGGCTGCAAATGTGCTTTTTGAAGTTCCCATCGGGACAACTGAAATGCACAAAGGAGATAAAGTTCATGTACGATTCATTTAACCGAAAGATAACCTACCTGCGGATTTCGGTTACTGATCGCTGTAACCTGCGTTGCCGCTACTGCATGCCCGAGGAGGGTGTGAAACCGCTTCCACACGAACAGATACTGAGTTTTGAAGAAATTATGGATGTAGCAGGTTTTGCGGTGGCACACGGGGTAAACAAAATACGCATCACGGGCGGAGAACCCCTGGTACGTAAAGGAATTGTGGGCTTGGTGGCGCAACTTGCCAAACTTCCCGGTCTTAAAGATTTTGGCATGACGACCAATGGTATTCTGTTGCCGAAATTTGCACAGCAGCTGGCTGATGCAGGCTTAAAGCGTGTGAATATCAGTCTGGATACTGTTGATCCCGGAAAATTTAAATGGATCACGCGACTCGGCAATGTTGAAGATGTTTTCAAAGGAATTGAAGCTGCGCAGAGAGCCGATTTAACACCCATCAAGCTTAATTGCGTAATCAAAAACAATCATGACGAACCGGATGCTCAAGCTGTAAAGGTCTTTGCCGATGCCAATGGTTTGCAAGTACGTTTTATCAAAGAAATGAATCTTGAAACAGGACAGTTCTCCGTTGTAGAAGGTGGTGATGGCGGACATTGTGCCAGCTGCAACCGCATGAGGCTCACTGCCAACGGCGACCTGAAACCCTGCTTGTTTACTGATCTGAGTTATAACGTGCGTGAGCTTGGCGTGGAAAAGGCTTACCGAATGGCCATCCAAAACAAACCAGCCTGCGGCTCTATCAATCATTTGAATCAGTTTAGTAATATAGGGGGGTAGGGAATATTGTGTTTAAGAGTTTAAGAGTTAATGAGTTAATGGGTTTATGAGTTAATGTGTTAATGAGTTAATGGGTTAATGTGTTAATGGGTTAATGGGTTAATGTGTTAATGGGTTAATGAGTTAATGGGTTTATGAGTTAATGGGTTAATGTGTTAATGGGTTAATGAGTTAATGTGTTAATGAGTTGTTGTCGTGGTTGTTATGGTTCAAATTGTCTGAGTATGTTTGGATGTGATCGACCGGCTTGTGCTAAGCACTCGTGGTGCCCAGCCCTGAGTGCCTGTTGTACTTTGCCCCTAGCTTGTCGATGGGAACCTGACGAATCATGTCGATGGGAGCCTATTGAACTATGTCTTAGTAAGCTGAGAGCATCGGGGATATAAGAAATCCAAGATTCAAGGATTCAAAATTCAAGATTATACTCTGACGGTCTGAAAGTCAAAGGTTAGAAGGTCGATAATTATCTTCTTTCTTCCGGGGTCAGGAGATAAATTGTTGCCAATATTAGAATATGCGAAAACATAATAAAACGTTAATCGAACCAAACTAACGTCAAAGGCATAAGCTTATTTAGGTGTGGCATTGTTGTTATTGTTTTAATTTGGACCTGATATGCTAATAAGTTGATATAAAGCATACTGCTATTGAATATTTTGAGCAAAAAAGGCAGCTGCTAAGATAGTTATCAGTAATAAATGCTATTAAATAGTCCCTTTTGTGTCATATATCAGCATAACTTAAATTGAATTGACTTAATAAATATTGCTAGATATTATAAAAATGGGTCATTCATACAAAAAAGCATACTGTTCATACAAAATATCTTTCATTATAGGAAAAACCTAGTGATATTTTTGATTTATCAATACGAAAAACAAATCTTTGCGGCATTTAACTAAAATTATCCCTTTATGACTTCCACTAAAATGCTGCGTTTGTTTGTGCTTTTGCTGGCAACAACGCTCACTGTTCTTAGTTCATGTAAAAAAGATAAGGTTAAAACCGAGCCAAATACTCCCCCGGTCTATTCTAACGGACAGGGCGAAATTGGCAGCACCGGTGGCACAGTATTGATAGATGACGCGTCTTCACCTATTAATGGAGCCAGTATTGTTATACCGGAAGGAGCATTGGAAAGCACTATTGACATTAGTATCCAACAAACTAGTGTAACAAGCGCAGGAGGGTACGAAAATATTTTAGGTGTAAAGTTTTTACCAGAAGGAAGCGTTTTTCGGAAGAAAGTTGAAATTACGATCCCATGGAGTACGCAAAATCAAACAGCCACAAACTCAAGGGTATATTATCTCGATGAAAATAATAGCACCATAAAGCAATTGGAAGTGAAAAGTGTGAGCACCCAGAACAAACATACAACTGCCTATACCTCACACTTTAGTGTTTTCTTTTCTAATCCTGATATATTGAATCACACTATAGAATTGGTGAAAACGGGAAATTATTTTGGCGGATATTTTAATTTACAATCAGCCTTTGACCAAATACCCACCATCATTGATGATGGGCGAAATGCAGATGATATTATTGATCAAGAAGATGGCTTAGTTAATTGTTCAGTTAGATTGATTTTTCAATTGCATGAAGAAGATGGTCTATTTTGGAAGGAAGTAGCTGATATGTCATTGTATATTGATTACGACCAATCGAGCGGTAATTGGTCAATTTGGGTCAATAAATCAAATTCTTCATTGGGAGGCAATGAGGTGTTTGAGATTTTCCATAATGAAGGCCTGACATTTGAACAAATGACAGGAACATGGATGAGTGGTGATCCATTTCTTGCTATATTTGATGAAGACACTTATATGCAAAACGATTTTTCGATAAACCAAAGCAAGAAGTATCGAATGAGTTGTACTTGGGGCATTGTTAAGGATTATAACGGATTCCTGGAACCTTATGTATGGACCTGGCAATATAATTATGAATCAGACCAGAAAAAATGGTCTGAAGCATCTGCATTCAATGGTGATGCCAACCAAAACAATATTATTGATACTTACGAATCCGGAACCGGCGGGAACAATCCACCCAACGAGCCTGCCAATCCATCACCCTTAAACAATGCCACAAACATTTCTGTAAACACCAACCTGAGCTGGACATGCACTGACCCTGAAGGCGACCAACTCAATTACAATGTTTATTTTGGTACAAGTAGTAACCCACCTTTAGTGGAAGAGTATTATACCTCCACAACATTCGAACCAGGTACTTTGGCTGAAAATACCACTTACTACTGGTATATTAAGGCTTACGAAGTGGGTAATAATGACAACCAAAACGAAAGCGAGCATTGGCAATTTACAACTTCAGATGGCGGTGGTGGTACCACTGGCACCTTCACAGATCCCCGCGACGGCCAAACCTATGCCACTGTTGAGATAGGAAACCAAACCTGGTTTGCCCAAAACCTGAACTATGAAACTTCTAACTCATGGACTTACATTGATGATCCCGCCAATGGCGATATCTACGGCCGTCTTTACACCTGGGAGGCAGCACTTAATGCCTGTCCAAGTGGCTGGCATTTGCCCGGTGATGAAGAATGGAAAACTATGGAAATCCTACTGGGTATGAGCCAAAGCCAAGCTGATATACCAGGATGGCGTGGAACTGATCAGGGTGAACAAATGAAATCTACCAGTGGCTGGAACAACGATGGCAACGGAACCAATAGCAGTGGTTTTAATGCCCTTCCTGGAGGACACAAATTCAGCAACGGGTCGTTCAATTACATAGGTAACGGCGGTTTCTGGTGGTCAGCTACAGATAGCTCAAGTACTGATGCGTGGGGCCGATATCTGTTCTTTGATCTCGGTAAGGTGGGCAGAGGCTACAGCGACAAGACTGATGGCCGAAGTGTTCGTTGCCTCAAGGACTGAATTGGACATCGATAGGTGGTCATTGGCGATATGATAATTTCTTCGCGTTACTTATGCAAAAAAACTAATTTGTTTTAAAAATACAGATTTTCCCAGTGTTGAGGAAATATGGATATGATACGCCTTTTTTAGTGCGGATTAGTGCCTAAGACATCTTGCACCAACATTTCTATCATTTTGTTTTTTATCCATGAGTTAGGTCAGAAATTGACCAATCAGAGATCGAAATCCAGAGCAATTATTAATTTTCATGGTGGTAAGACTGGAGTGAATAAAGCACTGTAGCTTGGCTAAGTCTGCGACAACATCGAATGATTTACATAAACTATTGATAATCAATTAGCTCGTTGTTTTCATCTGCTCAAATCACCACTCAATAGTGTAAGTTTTTCATAAATTAGTACAATTTAGAACTTGCATTTCTAATATGTACTATTTATCTTTGTGCCATGATACAAAGACAGATAGGAGAGAAAATAAAGTCGTTAATAGGGAAATACCCCGTAATCACCATTAACGGGCCGCGGCAGTCAGGGAAAACTACTTTAGTTAAACAACTATTTTCAGCATTTAGCTACGTTAATTTTGAAGATATCGAGCAAAGAGAGTTTGCCATTTCCGATCCAAAAGGTTTTCTCAATGCCAAAGGAAAAAAGTTAATTATTGATGAAGCCCAATACGTAACGGATATTTTCTCTTACATACAAATCTATGTTGATTCCGATGCTGAAAGGCAGTATATTTTGACAGGCTCTCAAAATTTTTTGCTTATGGAGCGAATCAATCAAAGCCTGGCAGGCAGGGTGGCCATATTCAACTTATTACCCTTTTCAATGAGCGAACTCCACGGTACCCCTTTCGAAAAACAGACCTATCAGGAATCAATAGTATATGGCGGTTATCCAAGAATTTATGATAAAGGCCTCGATCCAACCGAGTGGCTTAGAAATTACAATGCAACCTATGTTGAGAGAGATGTAAGACAGATCATCAATATCGGAGATCTCAATGCTTTTCAAAAGTTCATAGCATTGTGTGCAGGCAGAATTGGTCAGTTAATTAATTTTTCTTCCATTGCCAACGAACTATCCCTTTCCTACCACACGGTTCAAAAATGGTTATCCATATTAGAAGCCAGTTTTATCACCTATCGCTTATATCCTCATCACAAAAACTACAATAAAAGATTGGTTAAATCTGCCAAACTCTATTTTTATGATACAGGTTTGGCTTCTGCCATACTAGGCATCAAAGATGTTGAACAACTTCAATTACATTATTTAAAGGGAGAACTTTTCGAGAATTTCATCATCACCGAACTTATAAAACAAAAACTAAATGCAGGCCAAGCAAGCAATTATTATTTTTGGCGCGACAACAAAGGTGTAGAGATTGATTGCATTCACGAAGAAGGGAATAAAACAATCGCCATTGAAATCAAGTCGGGGATGTCCGTTCATCCAGACTTTTTTAAGAATTTATTGTATTATCAACAGTTATCTGAGGTTTCAAACAAAGAACTCATTTTGGTTTACGGAGGAACTGAAAGCTACCAAAGACTACAGGCCAGAGTTGTTTCGTGGAAGGACTTGCACCTGATAACAAAGGAATAGTACCCATCAAATAGTTAAATATTACAGTTTCTTAAGAGGTAATTCCTGAGGATAAAATTTTAGCGAAAACAAAATATGATCAAATCTATGTCAAAGCCGTTTTACAAAATAATAACCACACTGTTGATCATATGGATGAGTGTTCCGCTTTGTACCATAGCACAAATCACCACCCGACAGGCTCGCCCTATTGATTCAGCATTGGTGGTGCAATACCTCCAATTTGGCAATTTCCACACCACCAACTATCACGATTTGCCGGCTCAACAGAAATAGCCGGTTAAGGATGAAAAATACCTGCCACAGCTTAAATTTTATGTTTCAGGATTTGAGACAAGTCCCTATGGCATAGAATGGATGAGGTTCGACAAGGATAGTCCTGTCAACAACTTGATAAAGATTGTGCCACACATAGCCTTTGAAGTTGATGACCTGGATTTTGAGCTTTCAAGGCGAAAATTTAATATTATCACGCCTCCGAATTCTCCAGGTGAGGGAACAAGAGTTGCCATGATTGAACATAACGGGGCTCCTATTGAATTGATCGAATTTGAAAAGCCTAAAGCATAACAATTGAACACATCAAAGGGCATAAAACACTATGATTGTGCAAGATTGCACGCATTCAATCCCACAATAAATTTCGAATGACATTTAATGGCTTGAAGGAAATACTATCTTTACAATGGCGTTAGTTCTTGAAAGTATTTGGACAAATCGTAAAGTGCAGGCAGATAAAGCTTTGCTGAACTCTCTTTGGATGGTTGAGAGGGTTTTCGAAGGTTTGTGGCTGCGTAAAAAGTCTGTAAGCTTACTCTGGCAAGTTGATAGGGTAGTGGCTGTTGGTTACTGCCGTCAAACCAAAAAGCGGCATGTAAAACGCCAGAAACGTACGAATCTGAAATAAACAGGGTATGAAACAAGCGATACTAAAATATTATTATGACTTGACAAAATATAATTTAGGATTCTCAATATTTATCGGATTTCTAACCCTTAGGCCTTTTATTGGAATTGTTACGTTTGGTACGTTTGGGATGCTTGTTGGATTGTATTGTTATAAGTATTTTCACCAAAATCAATACTATTTTTATTACAATCTCGGGATTAGCAAGCTTAGATTAGTTTCTGTTACTTGGTTTATGAACCTGACTTTCATGGTTTTTTTGCTTTGGATGATATGGTAAATGAGTAGATTGACAATACATAGTGTGACCAAAGGATTCAAAAAGAATCTTGTACTTTCTGATATATCCTTCTATATTGAGACTGGCGAGATACTTGGAATATTTGGCAGAAACGGGACCGGTAAATCGACTTTGTTGAAAATATTATTTGGGACGTTACGTCCTGATTCAATTGACGCATCCATTGATAATGAAAGCTACAACCCCAAAAGTAACATTGTATTGAAAGATTTGGCCTACCTGCCACAGGACAATTTTTTGCCACAAGATATTAAAGTAAGAAATGTTGTGCCATTATATTTTCCGGATGGTGAGATTCAAAATAAAATATTATTTGACTTACGGGTTGCCAAGGTTTCAAATCTGCTGGTAGGGGCTTTGTCGCATGGAGAAAGGCGGTATCTGGAGATCCTTATGATTTCGAGCTTGCCGCAAAGGTTTCTATTATTGGACGAACCATTCTCGCTGATTGAACCATTATATCAGGACGCCCTAAAAGAGTTATTAACCCAGATAAAAAGAGAAAAAGGCATCATACTCACTGATCATTATTATTTGGATGTATTGCAAATTTCAGATCGAAATCTACTGATCAGGGGAGGTAGATCAATCGAAGTACGTGATACGAAAGATTTGGCAGCAAACGGATATATTCCCTTATTAAAGGCAAAATAAGAAACAACCCATATGAAATGGCCAGTGAGCAAAAAGAAATGCAGGTAAATTTTCTAATCTCAAAGCAGATTACTATTTTTACGAAAATGCTGCGAAGTGGTTTACTATTTTTCAATTAAATGATATATACATGGGTAATACGCAAAGGCTTACTATGATTCTAACCGCTAGCATGGCAGCATCTGATAGACAGGTTTTATGTGTACTGTTTCGTTGCAGTAGCAGGAATATTTGTACTATTTAAGTTGTTAAAAAAATTATTTAAATCAATGATACTTGAAACAAAACGACTAATAATCAGACCGATATCACTTGAAGACCAAAATGATATATTTGAATATAGACGTGATAAGGATATAAATAAATTTCAAGCTTGGATTCCTGAAACAATTGAGGACGTAAAAACCTTTATTGGTGATACTGCGAAACAAATTAATGTGCCTTATACCTGGTTTCAATTTGTAATTGTAGAGAAACAAACTCAATGTGTGATTGGTGATTTGGGAATTCACTTTCTCGACAAAGAGAATAGACAGGTTGAAATCGGGTGCACCCTGAACAAAAATTTTCAGAACAAGGGTTACGCCACCGAATCGGTTAAAAGAGTAATTGACTTTTTATTTAAGGAGCTGCATAAACATCGGATTATTACATCAATAGACCCAAACAATATGAGCTCAATCCGTTTAGTCGAAAGAATCGGCTTCAGGAAAGAAGCACATTTTGTTGAAAGTTTATTTGTAGATGGAAAATATGTAGATGATCTGGTGTACGCTCTGACAGAGAAGGATTGGGAAATATAGATCCGTGATGTTTTATTTGGTTGATTATACCGCGAATTTGGAGGAAAGGAGCCATGCATCTCAGGGAAAAATGCGTTGGAAATGGTTGCTTTTGATATGTGAAATTTTATACCTTTACGGTGTAAAAAGCTTAAAAACAATGAAAAAACGTCATGTGTACAAGGTGAATAGAGCCGCAATAACTTTGGTGTTTATTTGTTGGGTGCAAATTTGAAAAATAACACAATGAGAAAATTTACCATTATTTTGATTGCAATTCTTTTATCAAGTAAATTGTTTTCACAGACTTATTTTTATTTTCCAACTTCGGATGCCGTATGGAATTATAAAATTGCAGGAAGTTTAAGTTATCCATATGAATGGCCAGTAATTGATTCTCTTGGACAAGTAATTACAATAGGAAGTAATCAATATATTGAAGTTTATGTTGCTTCACAAGGGGGTTCAAGTGTTGTCGGAGCAATTCGAGAAGATACAATCCAAAGAAAGATTTACTTTCATAATTATACGAATGAAATCGTACTTTATGATTTTACATTAGACGTTGGAGATACGATCTATTATTCAACAAATCTCAATTACAATCTGGATTATTACAAAGTAGTTGATTCCATTGATTCAACCTTTGTAAGCGGGCAATTCAGGAAAACCTGGTTTCTTACAAATTCATATTTGGGCATGACCGACATCTGGATTGAAGGAATTGGAAGCGTTTACAGATATGGACTTCTTTATCCAAATGACCCTGATATAGTTTTGGATGCATCAAATCCTTATTTTGGTTGTTTTTCGCACGACACAGTGATATATATTGATGATAGTAATTGTACGGGTACTTGCCCGTGTACAGACTGGTTAGTAAAAGTTGAAGAAGTAAATGAAATAAATGAAGACATTACTATTTTTCCTAATCCAGCGAGAAACACGATAATCGTTGAATTTTCAAATGATATAGAAGCATACAATTGTTTAGAGCTTTTAGCATGTAGCGGAAAATTGATTCGAAAAATTGATATTTTATCAGATAGAATTGAAATTGATATAAAAGAATTAAATAATGGTATTTATTTTATCAGACTGACAGGTAATGAGAAGACAACTTTAAAAAGAATAATTAAGAACTAAAATCTACCCATAACAGCACCTATGGATAGCCTATGAAAGAGCAAATGGAAACAGTACTGCTAAGCAGAAATTTTGTAGCGGGAGAAAGTGACGAAGCCAGCAAAATGGCTGTTGGGCATAGCTGCTAAACATTAATATTCATTAAAAAATCAACACCATGAAAAAACTTTACACATTATTCTTCTTACTGATTATTAGTCAGTTCGTAAGCGCACAAGAATTCAGTTTTCAAATGTATTTTGAAGATGCCATCGGTAATAAGGATACTTTGACAATCGGATTTGATAGGAATGGAACTGATACAATAGATACTGAATTTGGGGAAGTTAACCTTATTTCAATCCCCCTTGATACATCTTTTGATGTCAGGATATCGAATGAATGGCAAAATAGAGTTTACCATCAGATGCCAGGGACTTTTCATACTAAAAAGCAAATAATTGAGCAAAAGGAATGTGGCGTTTGGTATTCGGTCAATAGCATTGATATTTTTACTGATAATTGGCCGGTGACAATGCATTGGGATAGTACATTATTTGTTGATACATGTTTAAACGGTAGTTTATTCACAAGCGTTAATCCGGGCGGTTGGTGGGATACAGGTGGATTCAGAGAAGTACTTGGTGGCAACAGTTCTTTAACTTTTGAACCAAACTATCCTTATCATGATGATAATTATGGGTATATCAATGAAAATAATGACACCATAGATGTTTTCTGGCAAACTTTTGGTGACTTTTCAATATTAATTCTCGGAACAGACGAATTTGCGAGTAATGAGGACTTTCAACTATATCCAAATCCAACGATCAATACTATCACAATCGATTTTAAAGGCCAGGATTTCAATATTAAAGAAATTCAGGTTCTCAACATGAATGGAAAGTCGCAACCGATTATAGTTTCTGGTAAAAACATAGACCTTACGAAAATACCAGATGGATTATATTTAATCCGATTGACCTTATCGAATGGGGAAACGATCACAAAAAAAATAATAAAGAAAAAGGCAGTTAATTAAGTAGCTTGCAAATTTGGCAGAAAGTGCTGAATATGAGGAGAATAACACTAAGTTTAATTGTTTATAACTTCGGAAATAAATCTTTTCAAAAAACTAATAACCAAATATTCCAACCGTAAGCGGCAGTAGGAGTAAAAAGAATGGGAGAATCATGAATAAAGTAATTTTATTGGGGCTATTTCTTATTTGTGTAAATAGAAACATTTCATTTGCCCAAACAATTGATTTAACCTCGGTTGATGAATTTTTTAAAGTAGCTTCAACCTTAAAAGAAGGAAAAATGATTTCAGATGAGCAATGGGTTGATTTTGACAATTCGACCGGCTACAAGAAATATGCAGATTCAAAAAACAAATTTGTAATCAATACGATAAAAGCTTCTATTGCTATGGCTTTTGGAAACAAAGAACCTGATGTAAAGGATAGTGTGTTAAGTCTTTCAAAAGAGGAAATGGCCAAAAACAGGAAACTGATGTTTCAAAAGCGTATCCTGACGAATTATTTCGACATGAAAGGAAGTTACGATGCTGTTAAATCATTCCGTGAAAATTATAATTTCAATGCTTTTGTTGAAAACTCAAAACAAAGGTTATTTACCTTTCTGGGGAGGGCAGTTGACACATCGTTTACATTTAAAACAGTATATTTTGCCTGCATGGATGCTGATGGAAGCAATGAAGAAGATGGAATATACCTTGATTTTAACCTAATTTATAAAATGACGGACGAGCAGCGGATAAACTTTCTTGCTCATGAATATTTTCATAATTACAGGGAGAAGTTCGAAAACCATGCTTTCAATCATAAATGTGATTTAAATTTTGGGATTGATATGCTTCAGAACGAGGGTATTGCAGACCTGATTGATAAAACTGATGGATATAAGAATTATTATACCAATGTAATACAAGAGCCTGAACTGAAAGAAGTTATGATAAATTTATACAATCAGGCTCCTAAAGATTTAGAAAAACTTCAACAGGTGATTTTAAAGTATGCTAAAAATGAGTTATCTGAAAATGAAACAATTGATGAGTGGATAGAAATCGTAAAATTCAACGGTCATGCAATCGGTTTTTATATGGCGAATCAAATTGTGATAGCTGGATATGAAAATGAAATGCTGGAGACTTTCTTTAATCCCTTTGCGTTTTTTGCTCTTTACAATAAGGCAGCTAAAACCTTGAATTCTTTTCAGTTGAGTGATGAATTTATGGACTACCTGAGAACTATAACAAAGGAATATTACCAATAACAAACATGGCTTACCCTGCCTGTCTGCTGCCAGGCAGATTTGGCTGGCAGAAAGGGGTTAGGCTGATGTTGAGTTTCTGTTCTGTTAATAGGGGAACTATTTTCATAATAATCAAATCATTTAACGAATTGAACGGGTAAAAAATAAAGGCCGGATAACACTTAACCACAGCTTGAGGATGGATTTTTCATTTCTCGAAAATTCAGTAAAAAACTTTTTGGCCAGGAAGCTGAGGATGCTGCTACTTCTTATCTTTGTCGCATGAACTACCCCGAAACCCTCCAGTGGATGTTTGCACAGCTGCCCATGTATCAGCGCGTGGGAGCGGCTGCCTACAAAGCCGATCTGGATAATACCATCCGGTTACTGAAGTTGCTGAATAATCCACAACAGCATTTTCCTGCCATCCATATTGCCGGCACCAACGGCAAAGGTTCTGTGTCGCATATGATTGCTGCTGTGCTGCAAACAGCAGGTTACAAAACAGGCTTATACACTTCGCCACACCTGCATGATTTCAGGGAGAGAATTCGCGTCAATGGCGAGCTGATCCCCGAAGAAAAGGTGGTTTCCTTTATTGAAAAGCATCAGCAGGATTTTGGGGCCATGCAGCTTTCATTTTTTGAAATGACAGTAGGAATGGCTTTTGATTATTTTGCTGCTAAAAAGGTGGATATTGCAGTAGTAGAAACCGGCATGGGTGGCAGACTGGATTCTACCAATCTGGTGCATCCGGTACTGAGTGTCATTACTAATATCGGTTTTGATCATATGCAGTTTTTGGGTGACACCTTACCCAAAATTGCTGCCGAAAAGGCTGGTATCATTAAGTCCGGGGTTCCTGTTGTGATAGGGGAGACCCAGCCCGAAGTGCGGGAGGTTTTCACAGCAAAAGCAGCCGAACAGAGCACTGAAATCTATTTTGCAGATCAGCTTTTCGAAGCCCGTCGCATACAACAGGACAGTCAGATGAGCCAGCGATTCGATCTGTGGAAGGGCGATCAGATTTATTACGAAGACCTTACCATACCCTTATTGGGGCATTATCAGCAGATGAATCTCGTAACGGCGGTTTGTGCGCTGGATCTGATCAGGGATCGTTTTAAATGGTCCGACAATGATTTATGGCATGGGATGGAAAATGTGGTGCAGCTCACGGGCATCAAAGGACGCTGGCAGGTGCTGGGACGCATGCCACTTTGTGTTGCAGATACTGGTCATAATGCTGCCGGAATCCGTCAGAATATGATGCAGCTGAGTCAGTTGCGCTACGAAAAACTGCATGTTGTGTTGGGCGTAGTAAATGATAAAAAGCTGGATGATATTTTACAGTTACTGCCTGCCAATGCTCAGTATTATTTCTGTCGCCCGGATATCCCCCGCGGACTGGATGCAGAAGCGCTTTCGAAAACGGCTTTTGGCTATGGACTCAGGGGCGAGGTTTATCATACGGTGACGGAGGCCTACCGTCATGCCCGCGAGCTCGCCGGCGCAAAGGATGTGGTGTATTTAGGAGGAAGTACTTTTGTGGTGGCGGAGGTGGTTTAGGTGTTTATGGGTTGTTTCTTGTTCAAATTGTTTTGGTCTCAATCAAATGCTATAATTTTGGGCTGCAAACCAAAAACTCCCTGAAATGAAAGCAAATCTGCAACAAATCAACGCTTTTTTGAAACATCATCAGCTGGCTCTTATTGGCGTTTCGCGCGATCCTAAGAAATTCGGTTCGCAAATGATGAAGCACCTCCTCGAACGTGATTTTGATGTGATACCAGTGCACCCGGAACTTATTGAGATACAAGGAAAAAGTTGCGTTCGGGATATTGACTCGCTTCCTGATCATGTAAAAGCCTTGGTTATAGCGCTGCCAAAGGATAAAACTGATGCTGTGTTGAAACAAGCCTTGGACAAAGGTATCGAACAGCTATGGATTCAACAGTTTTCGGATGGCCCTGAAACGCAAAAACTGATCAATAGCTCAAAGGCAAATGTGGTGACAGGTCGTTGTGTCTTCATGTACACCGATCCGACAGGTTTTCATAAGCTGCACGAACGGCTGAATAAGCTTTTTGGAGCTTACGCAAAAGCCTGATAGTAAGTCTTTTGAATTGCTTATCAAAGTGGATTCAAGCTTCTCTAATTCATCTTCGTAACCGAAGCGAAACTTCTTCTGATGCCTTTGTGATATTCAACTGCAGGATAGCCGAAAATCACAAAAAGACCCTCACGGCTTTTATATTTGATCTGATGTTTTTCGCGAAAGGCTTTGGCTTTCTTTCCATTTTGGATCAAGGGATGGATACCGCCTAACATGCAGGTGCCAAGCCCAAGCGATTCAGCGGCATACATGGCTGAGGTTGCTGCCACCACTGGATCAGCCGGATCGGTGTAGGGTGAGCCGTAAAAGTACATTGCCAAGGGAGCGTCATAGGTCACCAGATTCTTGTCTTGTTGCATGTTTTCGATGTAAACTCTGAACATAGGTTTTACAAATCCCTTAAACAATTCATGATTGGCTTTGCCCCAGAATGGCTTCATCACCTTTAAAAACCAATCCGATACAAACCATTTCATGCCTTCGAGGAACTGACAAAAATCTTTTGCAAACTTTTTTGTTTTGATTTTGCTGTCGAGTACCAAAACATTCACGTCCGAAGGCGGAAGTCCCATAGGTGATGTTTTAGCGGCTTCCAGAACTTTTTCGATGATTTGGGTATCAATGGCTTTGTCGCGAAATTCACGAATGCTTCTTCTGCGCTGTAGAAGTGCTAGGAGCTGTTCGTAGGTTGCTGTCTGGTTTTTATTTGGTAAATCAAACAGATCTGTTGCTGAAATTTCTCTACCCGAAATAGTGATGGCACCGGTGGGGCAAATTGCCATGCAGTGGCCACAGCCAATACAGCCAAATGCCGGTGTATCGCTTAGTACAGCTTTGCCATTTTCGAGTTTCAGACTAAAATCCTTACACACTGCAACACATTTGCCGCATCCATTGCATTTTTCTGTAGCAATGCTGATGTGGCCTTTTTCTTTTGTTCTTGAGGTGGGAATGGCCATAACTATTTTTTTTCAACTGTGATAAGCAACAAAGCCTCTTTTTGAATCTCTTTAAATAGAGAAATTGGCTGAGTACAAAGTTAATTGAAAATGAATAATTTAGCTGTCGGAAGACGATATTTCTTGAAAATATTTTACTGCATTAAAAGCTTTTTTAATAGTTTGATTTTTGTATCGTTATAACGGTTTGAGCTGTGCCATCAAACATGGTATTTTCTTGAATTGTGAGGCCTTCTATATGTATCAATCCAAAGCAGTATTGTTGCCCATTTGATAGGGTTGTGTTACAACAGTAGAAAAAAAAATTTTTTTGAGTTTCATTGTAACAGGCATATTAACATTTGGAATGTTTTTGAATTGAAACACCAGAACAGCATCAAAGCACGGGAAAAATTAGTCAAAAAGCAATTGAAAAGCTAAATTTGTTATGGATTACAAAACTACTATCAACCCCATTAGCTTGATAGTTTCTACCCATTCTGCTTTATTACCGGGATTACTCCTTTTAAGTATGTTTTGGTGCCCTGATTTGGTTATGACAAATATTAGGAAATCCTTAAGCTGCTCAATGGTTAAATCTATTTTACTAATTCTACCAGTAGTTCTTCAACTGTGCTGATGTCTTTTTCGCGCAGCTTTTTCTTAAGTCTCATCTTACAAACCCTCACGCTTTGTGGTGAGATTCCGAGGATGTTAGCCATTTCTTTGCCGTTGAGGTCCAGGTAAATCAGCACCAGCAAGCGTTCTTCTGCTTCAGTCAAACTCAATGCAAACTGCTTGATACGGGTGAAGAAACCCGGATATATGGCCTTGAACTTGCCTTTAAAGGTCGTCCAGTCGTCGTTTGTAAGTATTTTTTGTTCGAGCAGCTGTTCCACCTCGGTGTCATCAATGCCATGCGTTACTGCCTGTTTTGTCACCTCATCCTGTAAGCGGTTTATTAAGGCGTTTTTGCGTGTCAGATCAATCATATAAGCCTTTAATTCCTGTTCTTTCACTTCAATAATCTTGGCAGCATTCAGCAGTTCACGCTCCAGGTTTTCCTTTCTGAATCTCATGCGGATATAATAGCGATACACGGCAAATGCTACAGCAATCAGGATGATTAACGCAGAAATGCCTATTAGCCAGTTGCGATTATCAGCCAGCTTTTTTTCTTTTTGGAGATTTTCGATCTGGAGATTTTTTACTTCAGCACCCAATTTTGCCTGCAGTTCGGCCAGACTTTGCGATTGGTTGATTATCAAAATTTTATTGCTCAGTTCGTAGTAAAGTTTGAAATACTTAAGTGCAGAATCGGCATATCCAAATTGTTCATAGATCTGTGATAGTTTTTGATAGGCTTCACTAATTCTGAGATCGATTTGCAGCTCACGACTGATTTTCAAACTGTGATTGGCGGCATCAAGTGCCTCTTGTATGCGGCCTTCGCGTTGATATACATCAGCCAGATTATACCACGAAGCTGCTTCACCGTCTTTATGATCAATATGTTCGTATTGCCGGAGGGCCTCATGGTAATACACTTTGGCTGAATCCAGCTTACCCATATTCTTGAATATCTGTCCCTGGTTATTACATGCAATACCCAGATCACGAAAGGTTTGCTGCTGCCTGAAAATCCCAATGGCGATATTATTATGCCGGAAAGCAAGCATATAATCGCCTTGTTCTTTGTAAATCAAACCGATGTTTGTATGAGTTAGTCCAAGCAAGCGTTGCATGTCATGCTTTTGAGCGAGTTCGGCACTTTGCAGGTAACTTTGCATGGCATCGCTATTGTTGCCAAGTCGCCAGTAAACAAGCCCGAGTGTGTTTAAAACCTTGGCAAGCTGCGTTTCATGATTTCCTTCTCGTGCCAGTTCGTATGCTTTAGTGATGTGAACCAATGCGTTCTGATAGTTCCCGGCACTCCACTCGTCCACAGCGTGCCGGTTAATCTCATCTATCCTTTTCAACCCGGTGCTGTCGGGAGTAGAAAGGGATGGTGCTGCTGCTGTTGTATAGAACCACAGCAGCATACACCATCCATAAACACCACCTCTCTGCAAGATTGACATCTTATTTATTGACCAACTTTCACTAATAGTTCATCTATCGAAGTAAGGTATAAACGCTATTTCACAAGCAGTTTACCTGACTGTTTGCTTTCTCCAAAATCAACGGTATAAATATACGTTCCTTTTTCCAGTCTGCTCACATCAATCTTCACTTGGTTATTTCCGGAGGACATAAATCCGTCAAAGGGAACCATCACTTTTCTGCCACTAATATCAGTTAGCTCGATTCTAAGTTTTTCACTTTTTTCGAGATTAACGGGCAGTATGGAATATTCTTTTGCCGGATTTGGCCAAGGTTGTCCAAGCCTGGCTGTAGGGGATGATCCGGGTTCATTTATTCCTACAGTAATATGTTCCGATTCAAAGAAATATACCCCTCCAAATTGTGACATTTCGTTTGAGATTGTACCTGACAGCATTAATCTTCCATCAGGCATGGGTAACAACATACAAGGGAAAAAATCAGATAATTCGGGGCCGTAATAGAATTCTTCTGTAAGTTCACCTTCCGGGGTGAGTTTCACTAGAGTGCCCAGAGGCATGGCACCTGCAGAATAGTAGGGTTTCATTGGATAGGGGGAAGAAGTCATCTGTGTAAACAGATATAAATTATCGGCCGCATCAAGGTGAACATCTCTGTGGAACCTGTAAAATTCAGTCTCATAAACATCAATGAAATTGCCATCTTCATCATATTTTACCATGATTACTTTGTTATTAAGCCCGTCAATAACACTAAATCCTGTTACAATGATGTCACCATTACTCAACTGTAAGGTTTCGTACGAATTTACCCTGCGTCCATTCTCTGTATAATTCTGCTTCCAGATTTGTTCGCCCGACTGATTAAGTCGCATCACAATCAACTGCTGTTCAAAGGTGTTCCGGTTCTCCACATAGCCGTTCACAAAAACATCACCATCAGCTGAAATATAAAGCGACCTGCCTGTTGTATTCATATTTTCTTCCGGGAAATAACTTAGCCATATCAGCTCGCCGGCGGGTGAATACTTTAAGATGGTTATGTCGGTTTCCTGACTGATCCAGCCTCCGGTGCCAGCTTTTCCGGTGAGGTAAATATTTCCGGAGGCATCTGTTTTAACATCAGAAACGCTGTTTAATTCATCGATGTAGCCAGGCCGGGCATTGTATGCAGTCCATAAGTCTTCGCCATCAGCCGAAATCTTTCTGGTCAGGAATTTTATGTTACCTTCATGCTGACCATTACCAGCCATGATGACATTGCCATTTTTATCGAGTGTAAAAGCTTCATACATAGTACTTCCAGGCATTTCTTCCTTTTCCCACTGCAACTCACCGTGGGTGTTATATTTCTTTATCCTCATCGGGCCATCAAATTCAGGCAGCAGAAACACAACCAAATCTCCGTTTTCGGCAACCCGCATTTGGATTCCGTTGGCCTGATTGTCATTTAAACCACTATAGCTTTTTTCCCATTCAAAAGAGCCGGAGCTACTATACTTCGACACCACATAAACCCAGTAAAGTTCAAAGCCAATAATAGTATCAAATGTTCCGGTGAGGTAGGTATTATTTTGTGTGTCGTTGTATGTTGTGAGCAATTGAATGGCTGATGCACCATCGTTGGTGTGATTAAGGTTCCACACAAAACCTTCCTGCTCATACGACACCTTGGCCACTTCAAAGGTGCCTCCCAGATCAGTGTAGAATGATTTGAAAGTCATGTACAGGTCACCAGCCTCGTCAGAGGCCAGTTGCAAAAACTCGGTAAAACTTCCAAAGCCGGTATTCACCCTGTTGTAAGCCCATTCACCGGTAATATTTCCCTGGCTATCATAGCGTAATGCCCTGAGACGATCATCGAAGGTTTCGGCATCATAGCCCCATCCCGATATGATTGGGTTTCCTGAAGCATCCATGGTAAAGGTGACCGGCCGCACGTCTATCAAATCGTTGGTCAGCTGTATCCAGTTTTCGGTACCATCGTAATTGTAGGATGCCAGTATTGTTCCATCATCAACCCATCCGCTGGCATGTCGTCCGGCAGCATAGATAACGTCATCTGCACCATTTTCGATGAAAAGACCCTGTGATCCTTCTGTATCCAAAGTATTCTCCCAAACTATATTACCGGCCTGATCGTACTTTAAGGTATGCATATGGGGCTCGGCCGAGTTCAATATGCCTGTAACATACCAGTTTCCATCCGGATCAGCAGTTATTCCTCTGGCAACTGAATTGATTTGTGGATTGGCTTCGTCCTCATACAGATGACTCCATAGGGTATCGCCTGAATCAGAATAGACAATGGTATAATAACATTGGTAAAACTGACTATTGCCATGATAGCCTGTGATGCCGATACTCCCATCGTTATTTATATGCATATCTTTTGGTTCAATATAGGATTCAGGAAGATTATTCTCGACCATCCTGTACCATTGCAATGATCCGGATGAATTGTATTTGAGCGTTAGCCAGGTAGCGTTTTCACCTGTATAAGTGATTCCCGTGATCAGGATATTACCGGCATTGTCGGTTGCAATTTTAGAGGGAACCTCCATGAATTGGTCATCACCCGCAAATATCGACTCCCATATGGTTTCGCCATCTGTGGCATTTAGTTTAAGGGTAATCATGTCCATATCATGGCCGTTCCATTTAACCCCGGAAACAATTGGATTTTCCAGTTCATCCAAGGTGATGGCAAGGCCGTATTCGGAACTGTAGGTTGCAACGGGAAGTCGTTTTTCCCAAACGAGTTCTCCTTCGGTGTTTACACATAGCACAACAAAGTTACCTGCAGCAGCGTCATAGTCTGCGCTTGTTCCTGTAATGTAGGTGTAGCCGTCAGCAGATGTTACCGATGCAAAGGGAACATCCATACCCTTATTGGTATGCGTATAAAAATCGTAAGCTGCATCAAATTTGAAAGGATTTGCAGCCTGATTTACCTGAGCGAATGAGAATGATGTTGTCATTATCATCGCAAATAAGGAAATGAAAAAGTAAGATTTTGAATTCATAATTATTTTTTTTGATTCGTGATGCTTTTGCAGGCTGTCACGAAAATGATTACGGTTCAAAAGTAAAGTACAACTTATGAAAATCTATAGAAATGGTGTTGACAAAGATGTTGACAGTGAACATTTCCGATCAAAAAGCCTCGTGTAAGTTGCAGATTGCCAACTAAAAAGGAATTTCTTCAGAGTTTTATATCGATAACATAAGTTACGAAACAGCATAGTGGTATTGACAATGCCGGAAATATGGTTGTTTCTCAGGTATTGATTGAAGGTGGTTACAGGCGATTAGCTGTTCCCTTGATATCAATCAATCGGATAAAGAAAAGGTAAATCCGCATTAATTTGAAAAGATAAGGATAGGTTAAGTGGTTGTTTTAACTTTCCGAAAAACCATAACCACCAATAATGTAAAGCGTGTCCTGTTCCTGATGAAAATTCATATTGGTCGATTGCAATTGCTCTCTGATACTGGCAGGCAAAGCATCAACTGAGGATGACCAAAATTGGGTGCTGGCAATATCTAAAACATACATATCAGTATTGTTTTCAGAGGCTGGAAATGCATTAAAGGGCTGCCTGGCATGAAGTCCGTCCTTACGGCCTCCGATGATTAACCATTTTCCTTCATGTTGTGCAAAAGTATAAGAGTGTATTCCTGGAAATTCAGGAACAGAAACAGGCACAAGCGAAATTTCATAGTTAAAATTACTCTGGCCGGATAAATTTAATCCAAGGAAAAGTAGTAAAAGCATCGTTAATTTTTTGCTAAACTTCATATTTGCAGGTGTTAATGCGATTTGGTAACGGGTGGAGCTGCCACTTTTTCCATTTCGTAGGAATTGACAAGGTTATTAGCTCTTAAACCTGACCAGCTCATTGTATTTCCATCTGTTGTAATATTCCAGCATTCATAGGCCTGTCCGGTGCCTCCACTTATCAGGTCGTTGCTGTAGTTTGAGGCAAAGAAATCACCATAAAGGAAATAGCGGCCTTCATTGTCAGCTTTCTTAATCCAGTTGCCTAGTTCATCCTGAAAGTAATAATTGTAGTTGCCGTCAGCAAAGTATTCCCAATAATGAAAAGCAGTGTCGGCAGTTCCGGGAGTTGTGCTTTTACCATACCAAACGCCCGTAAACAGGCTACTCAGGTCTTTGGTTATTTTTCTGCAAGTATAGGTCTTGTTATCCGGAAAACTTTCGCCATCTATCGTAAATACAGGCACTGAATATTTGAGGGTATAAGTATCCAGCGAAATAATCTTGAACTCCATATAATAAGCTTTTCCCAAAACATCAGTGCCGTTTATGATTATTCTGTCATCAGTGAGGTTGAAGGTATAATTACTATTTTCTTCCCATCGGAAATTATTTTCATCCAGTTGAAATCCAATGGCATACATCTCTGTTTTGTCTGGTTTTAGTTCAAGCACAAATGTGTCGTCAGTTAAAACAGGCTGATCGTTCACCAAGGTATTGATCCACATGCCAAGCAGAAGTTCGTCAGTTTGGTTTGTTTCATCCTTTTTACAAGCTGATAGCATTAAGATCATCAGGCTGAACAGCCCTACGTTTTTGAGTGTTTTCATTTGAGGTATTGTTATAATTGCTTGATTTTAATGGTGTTATTATACAATAATAAATAAAATATGGATTGATTCTTAAAGAACGATGAAAGGGAGCTTCGTACAGCTATTCAAATGTAGGAATTAATTTGATTGCGACCAGGGATTAATTTTTTTACTAGCAAAGGGTTCCATCATCAGACATCTATAGGTATAGGATGCAATTGTATTTTATTGGACAAATGTGCAAAACTACAAGGATCAAAAATATAGCCAGTAAAATTTGATGTTTTCAGTTTTGTCGAACGAAATTGCAGGCATAGGCACTTTGATAAAACTGAGTGCCGTCAGCACAAATTTCAGTCCCTTGTGTCGTGTCTTTATTTTTCGGAGGTTGATGTCGGGGCTGATCAGATAAACAGGTCTTCGAGTGAAAGCCGGAATGGGATGGCCATCATATTCGCCTGGATTTTCGGTGGCACCTGTCATCCCTTCTGCACCATAACCAAAAGCAATATCGAGCCACGAAGGAAAGCGTGATGTTTCTGGAAGAAAAGATTTGGGATTGACAGCCAGCCAGTAGGTTTGTCCGTTATAATCCTTCAGCAAAGCCTGAAAGCCGTTGGCTCCGAGCAGATCGGGACGATATTGCCTGTAGGTAGTATTGTGATAGGAATATTTAAGGCTGATGCGTTGTTCCTTCCACAAAAGTTGCTGGCTGATAAAAAGTGCTGTTCCGGCAGTATTGGCAATCAGATCACCTGTTGAGGCACCCCATTCAGCCGAAAAACCATCAAAGATTTCCACTGTCATCAAAAAGGCAAAACCAACGGAGCCACCAATCCAAATGGCTTTTTTTTCGGGCAATCCGGCCCAACGAAAAGCATCATAGCCATAGAGACCCACCTGATAAGCTGTGGTAGCATGGCCCACTTTGTCCATCCCAAGCCATTCGTGGTTGTCGTTGATAAAATGAAAATGACTTTGCGGATATCCGTCATACCAAAGAAAATACAAACCTGTCATACTCAGGGTGTATCCGCCAGCCAGACCATAGCTGAGAGTTTTAATTCGTTTGTCAGAAACATTGTTTTGCCAGGCCAAACTGTCCTGTGCCTGAATTGCTTGTAAACTAAACAACAGAAACAATCCGATCAATATCAGCCTGTTAGCTGAGCCCATCAATAATTGTTTTGGTTTGGGCAATCACCGCATCCAGCTTTTCACGATTTTTGGCTTCTGCAATAAAGCGCAGGTAGGGCTCGGTATTGGAAGGCCTGATGTTAAACCACCAGTCAGCAAATTCCAGCCTCACTCCATCGAAATCCATTCGATTTTCAGGAGGCTCATTTTTTTCAAACCAATCGCAAACTGCTTGTATGGCTTCGGCTTTCTTTTCAATTTTAAAATTGATCTCACCTGAATTGTAGTAGTTACTTATGTTACGAATGAGGTTTGAGAGGGTGAATCCTGCAATTTTGAATCGCGAAAGCATCTCAAGCACGATCAGGGTAGCGAGCAGTGCGCTGTCAGAATAATAAAAATCACGGAAATAATAATGACCTGCCAGCTCACCCCCATACAACCCGTCCATCTCGCGCAGTTTAGCGGCTCCGTAAGCCCGGCCTACACGCCAGGTTTCTACCTGTGTGCCAAACTGATGGAGGTATTCTGCAATAGCTTTTGAGCTGCGGATGTCTTGTAATACTTTTCCTTTTTGTCCTTTTTGTTCAAAAAAGTAATGTCCCATCAGCGCAATAATCAGATCAGGTGAGATAAACTTCCCGTTTTCATCAATAAACATCACCCGATCGGCATCACCATCGAAAATTAGCCCGATGTCGCATTGCCTATTGATCACCATGCTTTTGATCTGCTCCTGGTTGTCAGGGTTTAGCGGGTTGGGATCGTGACCCGGAAAATTGCCATCAGCAAGATCGTTGATGTAAAAAGCATCATTGCCAAGCAATTCTTTGATATATAAACTGGCCATTCCATTGCTGCAATCAACGGCAATGCGAAGATTACCGAAATTACTGAGATAGTTTTTCAGAAAGGCCAGATAGGCAGTATTGAGTTCAATTTGTTGGATAATGCCTTTTTCGCTTTTAGGAATAATTTTTTCGTGCTGTACTTTTTGTTCAACAAGTTGCAGGCCATTGTCGTAACCAACCGGTACTGCATTTTTAGCAGAAACCTTTAAACCATTGTGGCTTTTGGGGTTGTGCGAGGCTGTGATCATCACCGAAGCCGGAAATTTATATTTGGCTGTAGCCCAGTAAACCAGCGGGGTAGTGGTGAATCCGGCATCCGACACATCAGCACCGGCATCAGTAAGACCTTGGCTAAGTGCATCAAACACTTCATCACTTGAGAGCCGACAGTCACGTCCAATCAAAAAGTGCCTGGCATCCAGAACGGCCGGAAGATGAAAGCCGATTTTATAAGCCAACTCTGCATCCCAGTCGGTTCCCCATTCTCCTCTGATGTCGTATGCTTTGAAAGCCTTCATATGTTATTTTCTTATGTTTAGCCGGTCGAGAGCCCGCCTGTAATTTCTTGCATTTTTTTCGTGTTCGCTATTGGTGGCCGCAAAAGCGTGATAGCCGGACAGATCATCCCTGGCACAGAAAAAATAGTAGCGATGGTCCTGATAGTTAAGCACAGCATCTATGGATTCGGATGATGGAATAGTGATTGGGCCGGGAGGCAATCCTCCATATTTATAGGTGTTATAGGGCGAATCGATAAGCTTGTGTACTTCGAGCACCCGCCTGATCTCAAAATCGCCTGCTGCAAAAACCAGGGTGGGATCGGCCTGAAGTCGCCAGCCAGCTTTCAATCGGTTGAGATACACTCCGGCAATGGTAGATTTTTCATCATTCATAATGGTTTCGCGTTCAACGATGGTTGCCAATGTGGAGACTTCAACCGGGCTGAGTGGAATGGCTGCGGCCTTTGCTTTGCGGCTTTCGTTCCAGAAACGCTGATATTCCTGAAACATGCGCGACATAAACTCATTGGCGTTGGTGGTCCAGTAGAATTCGTAGCTGTCAGGTATAAAAAGAGCCGGGAGGGTATAAGTATTAAATCCCAGCTGCGCTATATAGGCGGTATCGCTCATCAGCGCAACCAGCTCCAACGAATCGGCTTCAATTTGTCGGGCAATCTTACCGGCAAGTTGTTGGGGAGTTCTAACATTATTAAAGGTAACCATCACAGGGCTTTGGGCACCCGATCGCAAAAGGTTGATCAGCTCGTTGTTGCTCATGCCATCTTCAACCATATACCGGCCAGGCTTCACAAGCTCCGGATAGCTTTTATGGCGTGCCAGCCATTCAAAATTTTTACGATGGATGATGATGCCTTTGCTGTAGAGCGTATCTAATACAGTTTGGTAACCGGCCCCTGTTGGGATATAGACAGCAGTTTGCTGCTTCTGAACCCAAACATTTGGACTAAAGATGACCTGATAAAGCAAATAAGCAGCCCCCATCCCGATAAGAATCAGCATTGCTAACAGCCAAAAAATCATTCTGCGCCATTTGCTTCTTCTTCTTGATCTGCCGCTGCCGTATTTATAATGATAATAACTCATTGCCCAATAAATTGAAACCTTCGGTCAGGATTAATTTTCTGAAATTCATATTGCCCCATAAAGCCTTTTGGTGTTTTGAGCCAGGCTTTACGCAAGCCGCACTGGGTGTAACCGGCTTTCAAAAACAATTGCAGGCTGGCTTGGTTGTCTTCTCCTATCAGGCAGTAAATCTGATTCAGGTGTAAGCGCCCAAAAATATATTGTTCGCTGAGTTTGAGTGCGTTGATGGCAATATTTTTTCCTCTGAACTCGGAAGCGATAAGAATGCCAATTCCGATGCGTTCGTGAAATGGATCAAAGTCATAGTAATCAATACATCCTGCAGCCTGATTGCTTTCCTGTAGCTCAATCATGATTCGGAGCTGTTTTTGGCTGTAAAGGTCAGTATTGTTGATCAAGAACTGTTCAATCTGATACATTGAATAAGGCATGATTGTATCACTAACACGCCAGATCTGCATATCATTCTCCCACTGATAGATCAATGCTGCATCTGATGGTTCAGCTGCCCTGAGTTTTAAAATATCATCCTGAATAAACATATCATTCTTTTCGCGCCACTAAGATACAAAGATTAGGGAAACGATGGGTATATAAAGAAATTAGTAGCTTATATCAACTACTTAAATATTGATTTGATTGGCCTTAAATCTTTTCCGGTAAATGAATATTCCCTTCAAATACAAATTGAACCGGCCCTCGCAGGAAAATCTGCTTAAATCCATGCTCATCCCTGATCAGATTAACCTGCAACTCGCCTCCTTTTGTATTGATCACAAAATGCTCGCGACCAGTTTTTAGAGAAGCGGATATGGCAGCTGCCGTTACCCCTGTTCCGCATGAAAGTGTTTCGGCCTCCACACCACGCTCAAAGGTTCGCAGCCCGAGCTGATTGTCATTCATATATTGTAAAAAATTGACATTGACACCTTTTTTGGAAATGTTTTTGTCGTGTCTGATCGTGGCTCCGAGATTTGCAACATCCAAAGCTGACAAATTGTCAACCTCAGTTACGTAATGAGGCGAACCTGTGTCAACAAGCAGATATTTTTCGGTTTGGGTGTAACTTGTCACATCCTGCATACTAATTCTTATATCAAACTGTTGTTGGTGTTCCAAGATGATGGTTCCCTGGTGCAGGCCGTCAACAGCCTCAAAGTTCAGCTGTTTCTTGCTGCGGTCGTGCATATACCAACAGGCCACAGCCACCCGGCTTCCGTTGCCACACAGGCTGCCTTCGTTGCCATCTGCATTGTAATAGCTTATCCTGAAGTCGTACTTTTTCGATTGAGATAGAATGATCAGCCCATCGGCACCAATGCCCAAATGGCGGTTGCACAACCATGCAATTATATCCGGATTCGGTTTTATCATTCCCTCTTGTATTACAATAAAGTCGTTTCCGGCTCCGTGAAACTTTTGAAAAGGAATATGTCGTGCGGGTTTCATCGCTTTTGTCTCAGTGTTAAATCTTCTTAACTAAATATTTAGTGGTGTGAAATTTGTGGTAAAAGTAACAAAATTAAAAACGAAAGGTCTTAACATCAATTAACAGTGAAAACTAAACTTTTAAGGCCGGTCTGGCGTTTTAACCAGAAAAGAATTGGTGACTGGAATTAAAAAAAATTAACGTCATGAAGAAGAATAAAAATCAAATCGCACGGAACATCGGTTTTTTGGCCGCAGGAGCTGTTTTAATGGCTGGTATCATCGGAATCACCCAAAGTAATAAGCGGGAGCAGGGTATTTTTGATGAAAGCAGTATCGAGCGTCTGTCTGTCCAGCCTGATCGTGTTCAACCCCGCACAGCTTCTTTTGTTTCACTTCCGCAGGATATCGACTTTGTAGATGCTGCCGAAAAAACTGTGAACTCTGTAGTACACATCCGTACGGAAATTATTCGGCGCAGTGCCAGCTATGATGATTTCTTTGGTTCTTTGCGTGATTATATTTATGGAAACCCACATGCTACGCCAAGCAGAAGAAGTTTGGTTGGTTTTGGATCTGGTGTGGTACTTTCGGCTGATGGCTACATAGTTACTAATAATCATGTGGTAGAGGGTGCTGATAAAATTGAGGTAACTTTTAATGACAAACGCAAGATGAATGCCACTATAATTGGCACGGATCCAAGTACTGACCTGGCACTTATCAAAGTGGATGCTGACCAGCTGGAGTTTCTGGAGTTCGGAAATTCGGACGATGTTAAAATAGGAGAGTGGGTTTTGGCTGTAGGAAATCCGTTTAATCTTACTTCGACCGTTACAGCAGGAATTGTTAGTGCCAAAGCACGAAACATTAATATTCTTGGAAACCGTTCCTCTATCGAATCCTTTATCCAGACCGATGCTGTAATCAACCGCGGAAATAGTGGTGGAGCCTTGGTTAATAATCAGGGTGAACTAATCGGGATAAATGCTGCTATAGCTTCTCATACAGGGGTTTACGAAGGATATAGCTTTGCTATTCCTGCTAATATTGTACGCAAGGTGGTAGATGATTTAATTCGTTATGGTGAACCGCAACGGGCATATATCGGTGTGGAAATCAGGGAAATGACATCCGAGCTTGCTGACGAACTGGATATGGAAGCAATAAAAGGTGTTTATGTAGCCGGAACAATGGAAAATGGCGGAGCGGCAGAAGCAGGTATTGAAGCCGGAGATGTGATCATGGATGTAGATGATGTGGAAGTGAATACTCTATCGCAACTGCTCGAAGTTGTAGGCCAACACCGCCCCGGTGATGAGGTGGAAGTAACCATCTTCAGGAAGGGAAAATTATACGACTATGATGTTTTATTAAAAAATCAGGATGGTACCACCGAAGTGAAAAAGCGTGAAGAAGTTTTCTTTAGTGAAGCACTTGGTGTGAGTCTGGAACGTATCGGGTCTTCCGATAAGAATAAATTAGGCATCAACAGTGGTCTAAAAGTAACTAATGTTGAAGATGGGATTATGCGCAGAGGCGGAATAAGCAAGGGTTTCATAATTACCCGCATCAATGGAAACCTTGTTGATGACGATGCCTCATTAAAACAAGCACTGAAAAACAAAAGGGGCAATACAACGCACATTGAAGGTATGTATCCTAACGGAATGAAAATAAGTTTTGAGTTTTTTGATTAATTTAGAATAATTTTAAATAAATTGCGTTCGAAAAGTGGGAGGACTTGGATACCTCCCTTTTCGGCATGATATTGGTAACTTCTGGTTGCCAATATGTCTGGTTCGGAAAAAAAAGCGAACCAAAATCATTTTAAGTTGTTATAGCTATTACACTAAGAAAGGAAAAACCATGAGGCAATTAAAGATCACAAAATCAATCACGAACCGTGAAACAGCCTCGTTGGATAAGTACCTCCAGGACATCGGCAAAGAGGATATGATCACTGCCGATCAAGAGGTTGAGTTGGCTCGTAAGATCAGAACGGGCGATCAAAAGGCACTCGAAAGGATGGTTAATGCCAATTTGAGGTTTGTTGTTTCTGTCGCAAAACAGTATCAGAATCAAGGACTTAGCTTGCCCGACCTGATCAATGAAGGAAACCTGGGACTGATCAAAGCCGCTCGCAGATTTGATGAGACAAGAGGGTTTAAGTTTATCTCTTATGCGGTTTGGTGGATACGTCAATCCATACTTCAGGCACTGGCAGAGCAGTCGCGTATCATTCGTTTGCCACTTAATCAGGTTGGCTCTTTGAATAAGGTGCGTAAGGCTTCCTCGCGTCTTGAGCAGGAATTTGAACGTCAGCCTTCCACAGACGAAATCGCCGAAAAGCTTGATCTGCCTGAACATAAGATTGATTCGGTGCTCAAAATTTCAACCCGATACATCTCAACTGATGCGCCACTAAAGGAAGACGAGGATATGATGTTCCTGGATTCGTACATCCCGGATGATGCGATGGATACTGATGAGCCACTGATGCAGGAATCACTTGGAAGAGAAATTCAGCGTTCGCTTGCCACACTAAGCGAAAAAGAAAGGGAAGTGCTTAATATGTATTATGGAATCGGCATGAGTCACGGTTTTACACTGGAAGAAATCGGAGCAAAATTTGATCTCACACGCGAAAGGGTGCGGCAGATTAAGGAAAAAGCAATCCGACGGCTTAAACACACTGCCCGTAGCCGCTTATTAAAAGCTTATCTGGGCCAATAGATCTAAATAAAACCTGCAATTTAATTTTTGCGGGTTTTTTTATGCAGGTTTCCGCAAACGTTTGCATTATATTCTTGTATATTTGCAGCGAAAAGCTAAACGCCTGCCCCCTGATTGAAGGTTTTTGGTTCGTTATTGCTTTGAGTGCAGGATTAAATGCTTGGAAGCAAACCATTTATTGATTATAAACAACAGTAAATTAGTTAAACAACTCTTCATAATAATAATCTAAAACTAAGCTCATGGAAAAATTCAATTCCTCTCTCCGGTCGTGGATTGACAACGAAAAAGCTGCTACTGATTTTATCGGCGTAGTGAGTAAACTCTGGTTCGATAAGTCAATCGAGCTTATTTTGCTCCGATCAGTATTGGTTAATCGTGGTTCAGGAAAGGTGCTAAACAAACACATCCGGGCCGAAACCATTCTCAAGAAGCCTGTCAGGGTGCAGGATTCGCTGCTTATTGCCAATGCCATCCTGGAAGAGGATATCGCACCTGCTCGTATCGACATCGGGAGATTAAATTCTGAGTGGACCGATGAGAAAGACAATTATCCTTCGGTGAATGCTTTTGTTCGCGACAAATTACAGGCTTTTGTGCAGGCTCCGCCACGAAGCACTAAAACACAGGATGTAGTGCTTTATGGCTTTGGCCGTATCGGACGCTTGCTGGCACGAGAACTCACGCAGTTTGCCGGTAATGGCAGTCACCTTCGTTTGCGTGCAATCGTAACACGTTCTAACTCAGAAGAAGACATTCACAAGCGTGTTTCATTGTTCAGAAAGGACTCTGTTCATGGTACTTTTGCAGGTGTTGCCAACGAAGATATTGAACAAAAGGCGATGATTGTTAATGGTCAGATCATTAAGTTTTTGGCTGGATCAAATCCGGAAGATATGGATTACGAAGCCGAAGGAATTAAAGATGCGCTGATCATTGATAACACTGGTGTTTTCAGAGACAGGGACGGACTTGGTCGCCACCTGAAAGCCAAAGGCGTTTCAAAAGTTTTGCTCACAGCTCCCGGCAAAGGCGATATTCCTAATGTAGTATATGGTGTAAATCAGGATAGGCTTGATCTGGAAAAAGAACAAATTTTTTCGGCAGCTTCTTGCACAACGAATGCCATCGTTCCGGGGCTGGAGGTGATTGAGCAGGCTTTTGGCATCCAAAAAGGACATATCGAAACCATACACTCCTATACCAACGATCAAAACCTGCTGGATAACTACCACAAAAAATCAAGGAGAGGACGCTCGGCACCACTCAATATGGTAATCACCGAAACAGGAGCAGGTTCGGCAGCTGCCAAAGCCATTCCCTCGCTCAAAGGAAAGCTGACAAGCAATGCAGTCCGTGTTCCCACACCTAATGTTTCGCTGGCCATACTTACACTGGAAGTGATCAAACCTACTTCAGTTGATGAAGTGAATAAATTGTTTTTGAATGCCTCACTCAAAGGCAAACTGATCGAGCAGATTCGCTTTAGCAATTCTACCGAATTTGTTTCATCTGATGGCATTGGCGATTCCTGTGCCAGCATCTTTGATAGTCCGGCCACGAAAGTGTCGGATGATGGAAAAACAGTAATCCTGTATTTGTGGTATGATAACGAATTTGGTTATACAAGTCAGGTGGTTCGATTGGCCAGACATATTGGACAGGTGAAGAGTTACCGTTATTACTAAAAGGCATCCAAATGAATGTTGCTTTCATAAGTTTTTTTTGAAAACATCTTCACAGATTAGTTGAATACATCAATTGTTAACAAGGATGTGGATTATTTCTCACATCCTTGTTTTTTTGGCCTTAAATAGTCTTAAATTTGCCTGCTGAATCAGATAAGTTTAAGGTGTTTTATTCTTGTGTCCAGGACACATTTTATCCGTTTTCAGCATGAAAAAAGCCAAATACATATTCGTCACAGGTGGAGTAACTTCTTCACTCGGTAAAGGAATCATATCAGCCAGTCTGGCAAAACTTTTACAGGGCAGGGGGTTTTCGGTAACCATTCAAAAACTGGATCCCTACATCAATGTTGATCCGGGTACCCTGAATCCCTATGAGCATGGCGAGTGTTATGTTACAGAAGACGGAGCCGAAACTGATTTAGACCTGGGGCATTATGAGCGTTTTTCGAACACCCCGACCTCTCAGGCCAATAATGTAACCACCGGACGAATTTATCAGAACGTTATCGAAAAAGAGCGCAAAGGCGAATACTTGGGAACTACCGTACAGGTGATTCCGCATATCACGGATGAGATTAAAAGACGGGTTCAGCTTCTTGGCGATACAGGAAAGTATGATTTTGTGATCACGGAAATTGGTGGAACGGTTGGTGATATTGAATCTTTTCCATTTGTAGAAGCTATCCGGCAGATGCGCTGGGAAAAGGGAAAAGATTGTGCGGTGATACATCTCACTCTGGTTCCTTATTTATCTGCTGCTGGCGAACTCAAAACCAAGCCCACACAACATTCCGTAAAAACCATGCTGGAGCAGGGAGTGCAGCCTGATATCATTGTTTGCAGAACCGAACATCATTTGAATGAGTCACTGCGCACCAAAATTGCACAGTTTTGTAATGTGGAGCTGTCGTCGGTTATCGAAAGCATCGATGCCAGCTCCATCTATGAAGTGCCCCTGCTGATGCTCGAAGAAAAGCTGGATGTAGAAGTGCTTCGAAAAACCAATACCGCTATTCCAGGTAAGATGGACATCGAAAACTGGAAGAGTTTTCTGAACAAATTGATGAATCCCGAAAATACGGTTACAATTGCATTGGTTGGTAAATATGTTGAACTGAAAGATGCCTATAAGTCGATTTATGAATCGCTGATTCACGGAGGGGTTGCCAACGAATGTGCAGTAAAGGTAAAACGCATTCACAGTGAACATATTGAAGGAAAGAACCTGAGCGAGATTTTTCAGGATGTGGATGGTATCCTGGTTGCACCTGGTTTTGGTCCCAGAGGTATCGAAGGAAAAATCAATGCCATCCGCTATGCCCGCGAAAATAATATACCATTTTTTGGAATTTGTTTGGGGATGCAGTGTGCTGTGATTGAGTTTTCGCGCCATGTGCTGGGACATAGAGATGCACATTCGAGCGAGATGAATCCTGCTACTTCTCATGCTGTTATCGACCTGATGCCCGGTCAAAAAAATGTGGAGAACCTGGGCGGAACCATGCGTTTAGGTGCTTATAGTTGCCGCCTCGAAAAAGGTTCAAAAGCCTTTGAGCTGTATGGTGAAATCCTTATCTCGGAGCGGCACCGGCATCGGTATGAGTTTAATAATACCTATCGCCAGTCATTCCTCCAAAATGGCATGGTACTTTCAGGGATAAACCCGGAGAACGATCTTGTTGAGATCATCGAGTTGCCTTCGCATCCCTGGTATATTGGTGTGCAGTTTCATCCTGAGTATAAGAGTACGGTGGCCAGGCCACATCCGCTGTTTAAAGGTTTTATCGAAGCATCGCTCAAAAAACAAAAAGCTTCCGGACAAGGAAAGTAAAACTGCTGAGAAGTCAATACCGACTTCTTAGGCTTGCTCTTAATAATTCTGCTATTTTTGCAGCTAAATAATTATTCGATCGCATGAACAGAGATACCATCATAGGATTTGTATTGATTGCCGCCATTCTTGTGGGTTATTCAATTTGGATGACACCTTCAAAAGAAGAAATGGAGGCCCGTCAGCGGAAAATTGATTCAATAGCAAAAGTACGTCAGCAACAGCAACTGCTTGATTCAGTTCGTATGGAAGCTGAACTTGCAAAACTGGCTGAAGAAGTTAAGCAACAAAGTACTCAAACAGAAGCAGAACAGCCCGGCACTTATTACGAAGACAGCCTTAACCAGTATCTGGGAGATAAGGAGAAATATGGAGCTTTTGCCCATGCCGCCAGGGGTGATGATAAGTTGTATGTAATTGAAAATGAAGTAATGCGAATTAGCATTACCAGTAAGGGAGGGGGAATAATAGAGGCTGATCTGAAAAACTATCAAACCTGGGACTCTTTGCCATTGATCATCTTTGATCCGGATCAAACAAATCTCAATCTGTCATTTTTTTCCCGGAACCGAACAATCAATACCAACGAACTTTATTTTAAGCCTTTCCTCAATGGTCGGCCATTCACAGGTGATGAAAAACTGATTGCAGAGCATGACAGTTTGAATTTCAGCATGAGGTTGATGGTGGATGATGGTTTTGGGCAGCCGGATCCGGACAAATATATTGCATTTGAATATGTATTACAGCCGGATGATTATATGTTGAGCTATGATATACAACTGGTTGGTATGCAGGATGTGATAGCCTCTAACGCCGGATTTCTGACCCTGGCCTGGGATGCCGATCTGCTTCAACACGAAAAAAGTGTTGACCGGTTTAATGGCTCAACAATTTATTTTAAACATCATAATGATGATGTGGATTACCTTTCAGAATCCAAAGATGATGAGGAAGTGATTCGTACCCGGGTAAAATGGGTGTCGTATAAGCAACGTTTTTTTAGTTCAAGCTTGATTGCTGATAACTATTTTGACAATGCCGAACTGAAAACCTTTACCAAGACTGGCAGAACACATCCACGCTACCTCAAATCCATGAGCACCATTGTGGAAATGCCCTATACAGCCTCAGCATCCGAAACCCTGCCGATGTCGTTTTATTTTGGCCCCAACAGTTATTACGAGATGCGTGCCTACAAACTGGATCTGGAAAGACAGATACCATTGGGATGGGGCTTTTTTCTGCTGGCTTGGATCAATATTTATATAGTAATTCCGGTGTTTACTTTCCTTGGAAGTTATGGCTGGAACTATGGCATCGTCATTCTGATCCTTACCCTGTTGCTAAAACTTGTGCTTTTTCCCATAGCCTACAAAACCTATCTTTCCTCTGCCAAGATGCGGGTACTGAAACCTGAGATAGATGAGATTTCGGCCAAATTTCCCAAGAAAGAAGATGCCATGAAAAAGCAACAGGCTGTGATGGCTCTGTACAAGAAAGCCGGTGCAAATCCCATGTCGGGTTGTATTCCTATGCTCCTGCAGATGCCCATTCTGATTGCGATGTTCCGCTTTTTCCCGTCCAGTATCGAATTGCGGCAGCAGTCCTTTTTATGGGCTACAGACTTATCCAGCTACGATAGCATTCTGAACCTGCCATTTGAGATTCCTTTTTATGGCGATCATGTTAGTTTGTTTACATTGCTGATGACAGTTTCTACGATCATTTATACCCACGTAAACAATCAGATGATGGGTTCGCAAAGCGCACAGCTTCCCGGGATGAAAACCATGATGTATATCATGCCGGTGATGTTCCTGGGCATTTTTAATGGTTATGCCTCTGGTTTAAGTTATTATTATTTCCTGGCTAATATGATCACCTTCGCACAGATGTATATTTTCCGCATCAGCATTGACGAAAATAAACTGAGGGCAAGGATTGAGCAAAACAAGAAAAAGCCGGTTAAGAAATCTGCTTTCCAGCGGAGGCTAGAGGAAGCGGCCAAGCAACGTGGATATAAAATGCCGAAGTAAGATGATTCAACGCACCTATTACGAAAGAATTGGACCTGAAAAACTGCAACAATTAATCGCTGGTTTTTACGAAGGGATCAGGGAGGATGAGGTGTTGCGCCCCATGTATCCCGGCGATCTTGAAGCTGCCGAGCGACGCTTGTATTTATTTATGGTACAATATCTTGGAGGCCCTGCGACTTATTCCGAGCGTAGAGGTCATCCACGACTGAGGATGCGACACGTTCCGTATCCGATTGATGAAGACGCCCGCGATCGCTGGCTGAAGCATATGAAACGGTCGATGGACGCTATTGACCTGGATGACGAATCAAGAAATTTCTTGTGGGCGTATTTTACCCAGACAGCTGATTTTTTGCGTAATCGCTAGCTTTTCGAATCGCCGGTAAAATAATCATCCTTTTCTGCAAAAAGCACATTGAAAGTGGTCAAACTGCCATAAATCCTGGAGATATATTGCTGCAGGTTTACCTTTTCTTCATCACTCAATTCCGAGCTGTTGATGCGCTGTTCCATAACCCTGATGCGATCGCGGACCATAACGATTTTGTGAAAGAATTTCTCCACCGGAATTTCTTTTGGCTTTAACTGACGATCAGCAGGCTGAAGAATCATCATCCCGCCTTTCCATTTATTACCCATCGGAACAACTTCCTGTAGATCAGTCCAGCGTCGAAGCAGTTTCACAAAGGTGCGCTCAATCTGATCAAAACTTAGCATATCAGTTGAACTCCCCACATAATCAATCACTTCCAGTCCTTCAAAGGATTTAAGAATTGTTTTTGTGCCATAATCCATAAAGGTGATTTCATAAGAATCAGAATATGATTGAATTACCACACCTTGCCCAAATGAAGGGTGTTTCACGCGCGAGCCAATGCCTAAACTAAAATTTTCCATAGAAAATAATTTTTGGCAAAAGTACATGAATTTTTTTCGCTCGATTAGTTGAATTGACTGGATAATGTGTTGGGTAATCTGAAGCAAAATGAATTAAAAGTAACGGCCTAATTTATTCCAATTTTAGTATAAGATCAATTTCATTTAAAAGGCAGTATATCAATATGTTAGCTTGTCGTAATTAGTCGATTTACGCTAGCTTTCCAATAATTGGAAAATTCATCCCAAAATTGTAAAAAGCGTATTTATTTATAAATCTAGATATTTTATAAATGATTGATATACAGATGTATATATTCGATATACTGCGTTTGGAGCGATTTTTGTTAAGCAAGCCAATGGCCAAGTGTGGTTATATGTTTAGAAGTTACTGATTTTTGTTGACAATTGACGTTAACTATTCAAACACTTACGGTCACTAGGCCATATGATGACGAATTGATCATTTATGACAAAAGTATTCTCTTAAAACTGGAACATTGCCCAAGTAAAGACTATATGGTAAACGGAATTAAACGCATACTGAACTTAACATTTCTGATTTTATTCTTGGTTGGTCAAGTCTTTGCTCAGGCAGACCAGCCTGAAAAAGAATTGCTAAAGCAAGAGTTAGAACAATTACTTCAATTTTTGCCGGAGGAGGCATTAAAATTTATGAACAGCCCTGACATGATTCTTGCCCAACAAAGACAAGAATTGGCCGGAAGAGATGAAATAACCTATTATTTATTGGATACAGCAGTTGTTTATTCAGTCGCAGACAACCCGCACAGATACACTTATACATATGATGAGGAGGGGTTTAAGATTATCACTTTGATTAAGAAAAATCAAAATAATCAATGGCTTAATGTTTCTTTTGAAAATATTGATTATGATGAATTTAAGAACCCTGAAATAGTTACATCGAAGATTTGGGAAAACAATGCATGGGTTAATGAGAGCAGGATAAACAATTCTTATTTTAGTAATAATCTGTTAGAACAAGCGATTGTTGAAGTCTGGGAGGATGAGTGGATTTTTGTTAGTAGAGATAGTTTTAATTATTTTGCCGGAGGAGCTGTTGCCTCACAACACAGAGAGACTTGGGATGGTGTTGAATGGATCAATTTTTCAAATATTATTTATCTAAGGGATGAGAATGAGTTGCCACTGGAAATCATTACTCAAATTTGGGATGGAGAAAACTGGAATAATACTTCCAGACTAAAATATAGTTACACCGATGCTGGTGTAAACGATTCAATTTACATGATGTTATGGGAAGATAATGCCTGGAATGATCTCTATTTGATTCATAATGAATATGATACTGAATTGAGCTTGGCTGAGGTCACTGATTTCTTTTGGATAAATGATAATTGGAGTCCTGATAAAAAAGAAATTTATACGTATAATGAATCGAATTATTTAGGGGCCTATATTGAACAGGGGTGGAACGAGGAATCATGGCTAAATAGATTCCAATCAACCTATACCTATAATGAATGGGGGAGTGAGCAATCTGTGTATGTAGAGATTTGGCAGGATGATTTGTGGGCAAATTTTTCAATGAATAGTTGGGCCTTTGATGTTAATGGGAATGCACTGGAAGGTATGGTGTATTATTGGCAAGATGATTTGTGGCAGCATACACAAGACGCAGTATTGAATGTATATTTTGATTTAGGCCAAAATTGGGAACAGTTTTTTGGATATTCTGTAGAGCTTGCCTATAAATCCTTAATTGTTAGCACTCCTGAAAATAGACAGGGGATGGAATTCTCAATATTTCCTAATCCGGCTTCTTCCAAGTTCTATTTATCTGTTGATCAGGTAGATCATTCTGGTTCACCCATTGCAATTGCCATTGCAGATTTAGAGGGAAGAGTGGTAATGCACGACATTTTTTATTCTTCTCCAACAATCAAACAAATCGAAGTGGATGCAAGTCGGTTATCAGATGGAGTTTATTTTGTAACGCTTAGGACTGGTGAAACACTTTCAACCAGGAAACTGATAATAAATCGATAAAGTTGAATAAATGAAAATAAATAATAGATAAACACTAAATTTAACAACCATGAAAAAGTTCTATCACACTTTAAGTTTGTTACTCCTTAGCTTACTTTTGGGAGGCCAACAAACATTTGCACAAAATCCTGCACCGGAAGTGAATGTAATTCAACCCAGTGTTAGTGGAATTGAATGGGTTTATGGAGAAACCTATTTAATCTCCTGGGTGGATAATTTTATTCAGGAAGTAGATATCTATCTTGTTGATTATACCATTCCGGCAAACCCTGTTGAAATATTACTAGCAGAGGACGTAGAAGGATCAACCTGGAGTTGGAAAATCGACAACCCTGGAATTAATATAGGAGGCACAAAATTTAAGGTCAGAGTTCAAAGTGCTGTGAACGGGATTTATCAAGATGAAAGCAATAAGTATTTTAAAATACTTGGTGCAGCCAGTGATGCTTTTATTTTCGTTGAACAGCCTAATGTAAACGGAATAGAAATACAAATAGGAACTCAGTACCTCATTTCCTGGAATCATAATGTATCAGGTACTTTTACCATCGAATTGTTTGATAAGGATGGCAATGCAGTGAATCACACCACCAGTGGGGATAATATCATTGCTGCTGGTGTTGAAGCATCAACTTATGTTTGGAATACAACAGGATGGCCCGAAGGCGATAACCTTAGGGTTCATATCACTAGTGATGACTTCCCAACTGTAACTGATCGAAGCAATAAAAATTTCAAACTCTCTGCTTCTGTAGGTTCAATCACCGTATTGCAGCCTAACACAAACGGAATAGTTTGGGTTATTGGTAACCAATATTTCATTTCATGGAATGATAACCTGACCGAACCGGTTGATATTTTGTTAATGGATTATACAGTTCCTGCAAATCCGGTACAGATAGGTGCTCCACTGGCCGAAGATGTCACAGGTACAACCTGGATTTGGAATACTACCGGTTTTGCTGCTCATGACGCATTAAGAATCCGTGTGCAAAGCTCCTTAGATCCAAATAATTACGATGACAGCAACAAAAACTTCAAATTGGTTGAATACACAGGTTCAATCACTGTAGAACAACCCAATGTGAATGGAATAGAATGGGTAATTGGCAATAAGTACCTTATTTCCTGGATAGATAATGTGGAAGGTGAACTGGATATTTATTTGGTAAGTGATGCTTCATATGAAGCAAATAATCCCCTTACCTGGATCGAGATAGCAACAAATGTTGTAGGCTCCACTTATGTATGGGATATAGATGATTCATTTGATCCGGGTGATGATTATCGCGTTATGGTGATTACTCCGGATGCATCCATCCGCGATCTGAGCAATAAAAAGTTTAAATTAGTTGAATATTCTGGTGAGATTACTGTAATTCAGCCAAGTATAAGTGGTATTGAGTGGGTAATTGGAAATGAATACCTTATTTCGTGGACAGATAATGTTGAAGCACCGGTTGATATTGAGTTGATCAGTGAAGATCCCATTGTCCTTGCATCAGACAATGCAGCCAATAGCCCATATGGTGATGGCCTGGATCATGGAGATAATGGTGGTTTTGGCTTTGAGAGTTGGGTCGTAGCTACACAGACAGTAGGTGGAGGAACCGCAATCTCATTGGTGGCTGATCCAGCAACAGGTGGTATCAATGGAATGGATAATCCCTCTTTTGGTATAATTGGCTATGGTGACCCTATTGACAATAATAATTCTATATATGCTCTCCGTGAGTTTGCGAATGAACTGGAACCAGAGCAAACTTTTTCATTTGATTGGGCAGTGAGATACTATAATGGAGCAAAAGGTTTCAGAATTTACGGTGGATTTAATGAATTAATTCATGTAAGTATTACTAATAATGATGATATTAAAATTGAGTTTAATGGGAATACAAGCATAATGTTTGATCAACCAGGAGTAGAAGTAATGAACCTTTCGTTTGAATATACTATTGATAACCACTTGAGAGTGTATGGCATAGGACGCGATGGAATTGAAGTATTTGAGGATACTTTTGATATTTCAATGTTTGACGCACCTGATGCAGTCGAGTTTTATTCCTATGGTCATTCAGACAATCAATTTATCAATAGAGTTAATTGGTTTAACAACCTAAAAATACACACTTATAAAGCCGATATCGCAACAGATGTAGTAGGTTCAACCTATGTTTGGAATACATCTGGTTATGGACCTGGAACTTACAAAGTAAGAGTGTTTAAAGGGGATATTGAGGACCTGAGTAATAAAACCTTTAAGCTGGTGCTTTCCGGTGGTGGTAACTTATCTTTCAACCAGCCTTCAGCAGGAGACTTGTGGTACAAAGGATTTGCTTACTGGATCATCTGGGAAGACGATATCATGGAGCCTCTTGATATTTATCTTAAAAATGTAGCTGGAACAGTAAGCAGAACAATTGATACTGATTTTGAAGGCAGTATGATTGATTATAATGTTCCAACAAATAATACTGTACCGGTTGGCAATGATTATTACATCCAGATTGTTAGCACCCTTGATCCGTCAATGGTATTCAATAGTGGCGTTTTTGAGATTTCAGAACCTATCATGGCCGGAATATTCCCAAATCCTGCATCACAGTATTTCAATGTTCAACTGGATGAGCAAGTGGAAGGTATCTTTGAAGTGGTGATTTACGACCGCTTTAATAACCGGATGCTGGAAACACGCTTGGATGCCGCAACCAAACATCATCGCATCAGCACAGCTAACTTGCCTGATGGATTTTATTTTGTGCAGATGGTTAATGGTGATATGACATTTACGAAGAAAATCATCGTAAAACACTAAGCAAACGTTTTTCATAATTGTAATAAAAACGGCTTCCGGTTTCGGAGGCCGTTTTTTTATCTGTTAACATATCAAATTCCTGTAAATTTGCCAGCCTTATGGGATACCTGAAATCAAATCATTTGTTTGAAACCATCCATCCGGAAACGATTTATCGCTTTACTGAGCGACCTGTTGTGATCGGTGATCAGCTTACGGATTATCAAAATATTGGTGCTTTGATCAGACTTTCGGATAACCTGGGGGCTAAGGAATTATTTTTTCTGGGTGAGGAGCCTGCAAAACAAATGACAAAGATTCGCAGAATTGCAGCCAGCAGTCATGGAAACCTCAACTGGTCGTTTACACAGGAGCAGGAAATCAGAAATATGGTTTCACCAAATTCCATGATAATTGCCCTGGAAACGGCTACCGAAGCAAAATGCGTTTTTGAAACAAGCTTACCCGAAAACCCGGTTTTTTTGTTAGGAAACGAACGTTTCGGAATAAGCGAAAAACTCCTTGCACAGGCCGAAATGGTGGTTTATATTCCTGTCCCCGGCCTCACACGTTCGCTCAATGTAAGCCATGCTGCTGCCGTGCTCTTTTTTGAGTGGCTCAGGCAGATGCAATATAAATTCAGAAATCAACTAACAAATGAAGTATAAACACCTTTTTTTCGATCTGGATCGCACCCTTTGGGATTTCGACAAAAGTGCCTTACTAACCTTTGCGCTGCTTTTTGAGAAGCATAAGCTCAGGCAAATGGGAGTTCCTGATCTGACCACTTTTTTCAGTACTTACAACAAGCATAATGATGTGCTCTGGGAATCGTATCGCAATGGCGATTTAAAGAAAGAGATCCTGCGCGACCTGAGATTTGTCCATACACTTGAGAGTTTTGGCATCGGCGATGAGGAGTTGGCAGTTACTTTATCAGAAGATTACCTTTATTATGCACCACGCACCGTACATTTGTTTCCAGGTGCGGTGGAGGTGGTAAAAAAGCTGCATTCTCATTTTGAGCTACACTTGATTACCAATGGTTTTGAAGAAGTTCAGCACATCAAAATCCAGACAGCAGGTCTGGAGCCTTATTTTAATAAAGTGATTACCTCCGAAGCTGCCGGCGCCAAAAAGCCTGACCCAAAGATATTTGAGTATGCTTTACACCTGACTGGTGCTATCAAGAGTGAGAGTCTGATGATTGGAGATGATCTGGAAGTTGATATTCTGGGAGCGCAAAGCTTTGGGATGGATCAAATCTACTTTAACCCGGAAGGCTTGCCACATCATGAGAAACCTAGTTTTGAGATCCGACATCTGAATGAAATTCCGAATATTTTGACCTTGTTATCTTGAATCAGTTCAGGAATAGCTTTCTTGCTATATTCGAAGACTGGCAATAATTGATTTCTGTGCCTTTACTTTCTGTCCCATTTCTACCTCTATGGTCGCATCAGTCGGAAGAAAGAAATCGACCCTGGAGCCAAAACGGATAATTCCAAATTCTTTTCCGGGCAAGGCCTTGTCGCCCTTTTTAGCATAATTGATGATGCGTCTGGCCAATACTCCTGCAACCTGACGCATAAGCACTTCCTGCCCGTCATTAGCCCTAACAACCACAGTATTTCGTTCGTTCTCAGTAGAGGATTTGGGATGATAAGCTACTAAAAATTTCCCCGGATGATATTGTATATAACTTACCTCACCAGCAATCGGAAACCAGTTAACATGCACATTAAATGGCGACATAAAAACAGAAACCTGTATGCGTTTATCTTTGAAATACTCCGGCTCATCTACCTCTTCTATGGCTACTATTGTTCCGTCAGCAGCAGAAATCACCTGATTATCACCCCTATTGACTGGCTTACGATGTGGTACCCTGAAAAATGCAATCGTCCAAATCATCCAACCGAAAAACAACAAATAAATCACATAATGAAACCATTGCTGAATCGGGAAAAAGAGCTTAAGCATGCTAATTAAAATAATGATAATCAGCAAGGTGAGAAAAATAATTTTATAGCCTTCGCGATGAATGTGCATCAGTGTATGAGTATTAGATAGACAAAAACAAAGGGAATAGCAAAAAAACTTGCATCAAAACGATCGAGTATGCCGCCGTGTCCGGGTATGAGTTTTCCAGAATCCTTAACTCCTGCCTGTCGTTTGAGCATTGATTCGACCAGATCGCCCAAACTTCCTGTAATCACTACTAAAATGGCTATTGTTGCAGCTTTTTCAAGAGATACCAGATCGGTAAAATGACTAAAAATCAATGCTGATATCAAAGTAAGAACCAGACCACCTATACTTCCTTCCCAGCTTTTTTTGGGAGAGATCCGTTCGAACAACCGATGTCGTCCGAATTTTACCCCGACAAGATAAGCGAAAATATCGTTGAGCCACACTAGAATAATGACCGACAGAAGCAGATAGGCACCAGCTAATTCACCAACAATAGCTTCGTTATAAAAGAATAGCATCAACCCGGCAGGCATTGCAACCATCAAAAAGGAAGGCCAGTAAACGCCAGCCATATCAGTGAATGAATAGCGTTGGTTAAATAAGGCATGAAGAAACGGAAAAAGTAAAAGTAAAAGTGAGCTAATCAAAAACCTGATCGGTAACAGCCCCATCGCAATTGCTGCCATCAAGATAAAAAGCAAAACTGGCAGAAGTATCATAAGGAATTTGTCGCTGCGAACTGGCTCTGTATTAATTCTGAGTCGAATCATTTCATCAGCACCAATAATAACGACTGCAATGAGCAAGATAGCAAGTAGCCATTTGCTGATGAGTATGCTGCCTGCGACCATTATCGCAAAAAAAAGACCGTACACGGTACGGATGACTAAATCTTTCATGTCAGTTGCATGCTTACGAATGCTTTCGCAGTGCGGTACAAAAATACACTATTTTTCAGAAATACAGCATTTTCTATGTGTTACGGCTAATCACTTATGAGAAAAACCACTAATTCTTTAGATGTCGTCAATCAAAAAGAGAATCAGTTCTTTTGGGCCATGAGCACCCATCACCAATGTTTTCTCAATATCTGCTGTCCGACTGGGGCCAGTAATAAAAACCAGCTGCGAAGGCAGTGTATCAGGATAAAACTGCCTGATATCCTGAAGAGCAGTTTTAAGCGTGCTAACTACCTGTGATGCATAGCCCATAACGAGTTGCACCTCGGGAAAAGCAATCGCCATGCGACTTCCTGATTTCTGATCTGAAAGCACTATGCTTCCATTTTGTGCAATCAGACGCTCACAATCGGTTAGCCCTACCAATTGTTTGGAATCCTTTCCCGAAACCTCTGCAAACGATAGTTCACCAGCCTTAAGCACTTGTTTTACTTTATTGCTTTGCGTCCAGATGGTGTCCCAGCCTCTTTCCTGCATTAGGGTTTGCAGGTATCCCAAAAACTGATGTTCGTTTTCGCAATAAACAAATTGCCCGCCTGCCTGAATCAATGCTTTTGCAAAGGCTACCTCAAGACCTTCTTTTTCATCTATTGGTTTTAGAACACTGCTGCTTATATCCACATCGGGGTAGGGCAGCGATGTTTTCTCAATCAAAGCATTTCTGATTTTTGTCAGAATTTGTTCGCGTGGTGTGCTTTCTTTCATCTTTTCGATTCGGGATAAAAGTACTATGATTTTGGCGTAGGAACTACCTGTGGTTGTTCCTCGTCATCTGACAATTTCATTTGATTTTCAGTGTCATGAGCATTTTTAGTCTTATCTGATTCAGTTGTTGTATCTGTATCGTTTGCAGCTGTTTCAGTCTTATCTTCGGGTTTATTTTCCGATACCACTTTCTTTGGCAAAGGACGTTCTTCTTTAATCCAGGGGCGCTTCCCAAAGATATTTTCAAGGTCTTCACCAAAAATCACTTCTTTCTCAAGCAACTTTTCAGCAAGTTTGGTGAGGCCGTCTTTATGTTCGCTCAATAATTTCAATGCTCTTTGATAAGCTTTTTCAACCATATCGCTGATCTCGCTGTCAATTACCTCATTGGTTTTTTCGCTGAAGGGCTTGTTGAAAGCATATTCCTGCTGGCCGGTGGAATCGTAAAAACTAACATTTCCAATTTTTTCGCTTAATCCATAGTAAGTCACCATTGCATAGGCCTGTTTGGTCACTTTTTCGAGGTCGCTCAGGGCTCCTGTGGAAATCTGACCAAAGATTACCTTTTCAGCAGCCCTTCCGCCAAGAGCAGCGGTCATTTCGTCAAACATCTGATTGTAGGTGGTTATCTGGCGTTCTTCAGGAAGATACCAGGCAGCACCTAATGATTTTCCGCGGGGAACAATTGTAACTTTTACCAAGGGATGCGCATGTTCGAGCAGCCAACTCACCGAGGCATGTCCGGCTTCATGAAATGCAACCACCTTTTTCTCTGATGGAGAAATAATTTTATTCTTCTTTTCCAATCCGCCGATGATACGGTCAATGGCATCCATAAAATCCTGTTTGTTAATCGATTCCCTGTTGCGACGTGCAGCAATCAGGGCTGCCTCGTTGCATACATTGGCGATATCGGCACCTGAAAATCCGGGTGTTTGTTTGGCCAGGAATTCCATATTTACATTGGGATCAAGCTTTAGCGGACGCATATGCACTTCAAAAATTTCTTTACGTCCTTCCAAATCAGGCAGTTCTACATAAATCTGACGATCGAAGCGGCCTGCACGCATCAGGGCTCTGTCAAGAATATCGGCCCTGTTGGTGGCTGCTAAAACGATGACACCTGAGTTGGTTCCAAAACCATCCATTTCCGTAAGCAACTGATTTAGTGTATTTTCACGTTCATCATTTGCTCCTGTAGCCGGATTTTTACCTCTGGCACGTCCGATAGCATCTATTTCATCGATAAAGATGATGCAGGGTGATTTTTCTTTGGCTTGTTTAAAAAGATCGCGAACACGTGAGGCACCTACACCCACAAACATTTCCACAAAATCGGACCCGGAAATGCTGTAAAAGGGAACATGTGCTTCGCCGGCAACTGATTTGGCCAGAAGGGTTTTGCCGGTTCCGGGAGGGCCAACCAGAAGGACGCCTTTAGGGATTTTACCTCCAAGCTTGGTATATTTTTCGGGGGTGCGCAGAAAATCAACGATTTCCATGATTTCTACCTTGGCTTCTTCGAGTCCGGCAACATCTTTAAAAGTGACGTTTACGTTGGTGTTCTTATCAAAGAGTTGGGCTTTTGACTTGCCGATATTAAATATTTGGCCTCCTGCACCGCCACCACCACGACTCATCATCCGCATAATGAAAAACCAAACGCCGATAAGTAAGGCTATCGGAAGGATCCAACCTAAAATTTCTCCACTCCAGTTGCGTCGGTTTACATTGTTAATATATATGGGATTCGTCTGGCCTTCCTGTGCTGCCATGATGTCTTTTTCGAAACCTTCAATTGAACCGATGCGATAGATATAGTCAGGTGTGGAGCCACCAAGACTTTCTGAAACTCCTCCGCCATCCTTATCGGGGAAGTATTTTTTTCGGGCATCACTGGTGAGGTAAACTTCGGCAATCTCGCGATTGACCAAATCAATCTTAGAAATTTCTTGTTCCTGAAGCATCTGCAACAACTCACCCTTATTAAGATCTTTAGAGCCTGTATCCCAGTTGATCAGCTGTAAGCCAACAAACACAAGGGCCAACAAACCGTAAATCCAATAAAAATTAAACTTAGGTTTATTTTCACCTGGTTTTGGTGCTTTGTTTTTGTTTTCGTTTTGTGTTTCTTTCATTTTTGTCTTCTGAAGTAAAAGTCTTAATCCTCGTCGTTGTAGGTAGTAGCTTTAGCATCGGCCCAGAGCGACTCGAGCCGGTAGAAAGTACGTGTATTGTCGAGGAAAATGTGAACCACCACATCAACATAGTCTAACAAAATCCATTCCGAATTTTCGAAGCCTTCTTTGTTGTAAGCAATAGCACCACACTCTTTTTTTACATTTTCCAGAATTTTTTCAGCAATAGCATCCACCTGTGTGTGCGAACTGCCATGACATATCAGGAAATAATCTGTAACTGCACTTCCAATTTTTTTTAAATCCAGGGCAACAATGTCTTTCCCTTTTCCTTCCTGCATGGTCTTTACCGCCACTTCCAGGATGTTTTCGGCATTATCTGACTGATGTCTGATTCTCATGAACGGGTTAATTTTAAATAAACAACAAAATTAGGCTTTTTTGGTTTAACTGCTTCAGCCTTTTTGCAGCCATTGCAGAACGAAGTCTTAGAAAGAAAAGCTAATTTTGCCTAAATACTGAGCTGAAATGAGGCAAGTGATTTTTCAAAACTTCAGGCTGATGTTTACTGAGGAAATTGATTCGACCAATCAATGGATGCAAAGCAGGATAAAAGCAGGCGAATCGATTTCAAATTTGGTGCTATGTGCTGATTATCAAACTTCTGGTAAGGGCTTGGGGGAGAATCACTGGCACAGCGAAAAGGGAAAAAATCTCCTGTTTAGTCTTGGGTTGGATGCCGGATTTATAGCAGCCTCAGCACAGTTTTTAATTACACAGATCATTGCGTTGGCTGTTGTTGACGAATTGTCAGTACTTACCCAGGAGAAAGATTTTAGGATTAAATGGCCAAACGACATTTTTTATCAGGAGAAGAAGCTGGGAGGAGTCCTGATTTCAAACACTATCCGTAACGGACAATTAGATGAATCGGTGATAGGTGTTGGGTTGAACGTTAATCAGGCTAATTTCCCGGAGTGGATTCCGCGGCCAGTTTCATTGCGTCAGATAGTTGATAGGGAGTTTGATCTGCAGGAAATTCTAAAAGGAATTTTGAAGTGTTTCAGCCATAGGGTTGATCAGGCGAAATCAATGGAAGGAATAGGCATAATCAACAATGAGTATCATCAAAATTTGTTCAGGACAGGGGAGTGGCATTTGTATGAAATTAATGGGGAAATAGCAGAACTAAGGATAAAAGGTATTGGCGAATTTGGCATGTTGGTGATGGAAACTCGTGAGGGCAAAACCATCCATTGCGATTTTAAAACGATACGTTTTTTATTTTAGAACAAAGTGCGTTAAAAACTTTGAGCAGACAGTTTGTCAGCCATGATCTCCACCAGATTTTGCAACGGACGCTTTGCCATCATGGCCAGCATCGGGTTGAGTTCGGCTTGCAGTTGTATCTTGGCTTGGGTTGTGCCTTCAGATTCCCGGAGGTGTGCCATCAGCTCAAATTCGAAAGGACTTTTCCCATCCGGAACCAGTCGGATCAGCTTTGGCTCTATAGCTTGATCCACTTTTAAACTCAGGCTTGTCATGCCTTTGATGGTGAAAGAACATTTTTGCGCTTCAGCCTTATAATCGATAATTTGTTCGGGCATCAGCTTTTCCAGGTTACGCAGGTCATTCAGAAAACTAAAAACCTGCGTTGCGGATGCATTAATATTTTGCCATTTACTCTCAAAATCCATCTTTCAAATTATTTATTGTTCATTGCTCCAGGCCTCGGGATTGAGGCGCCATTGAATGAGCGATTGCAGGTCTTTTTCGGTGATATAATTTTCTTCACTGGCTTTTCGGATCAGGCTTTCGTAATCGGTTAAGGTGGTAAGCTCACATTTTGCCGTTTTAAAATTTTCTTCAGACTGTTGCAATCCATAAGTAAAAATGGCCATCATGCCTTTAACTTCAAGTCCTCTCTGGCGCATGGCATCAACAGCTTTGAGACTGCTGCCACCTGTCGAAACAAGGTCTTCGATCACCACAGCCGACTGGCCTTTTTCTACAATGCCTTCCACCTCATTATGCAATCCGTGTGATTTTTTATCAGAACGCACATAGGCAAAGGGCAGCCCGAGTTCCTGTGCTATCAGAGCTCCTTGTGCTATGCCACCTGTTGCCACGCCAACAATAATATCCGGTTTGTCATATTTTTCCAGTATGGCCTGCACAAATTGCTGCCTGATATGTGTTCTTATCTTTGGGTAGGAGAGGGTGATACGGTTATCGCAATAAATCGGACTTTTTAATCCGGATGCCCAGGTGAAAGGCTTTGCCGGACTTAATTTGATCGCTTTGATCTGGAGCAGAAAACCAGCTAATATGGCAGCTTCATCATCTTTGAAAATCATAAAATCAATTATTTTTGAACATCTGATTACATTTATTATGGACAAGAAACAGCTTATTAGCTTTAACTTTGGGGGCTCAGTGAATATTGTTGATCCTGAAAATTAATGCTGCAAATGTATAAAGTTTTTCACGAAAACAGATGCCTTGGTTTATACCAAACTGAATTTGAAAATACCGATTCACTATCAAAGGAACAGCGAGCCGGATGGAATCGCAGCTTGATTCAAATTCGTAATTGGCTGGAAGATGATAATGAATATAATGATTTGAATATCAATACATACAACTTTGATCCTGTAGAATTATTGAATGCCGTTTTTGAGATAAAATATGCGGCAGGAGGGATCGTATATTATAGGGATTCGCTTGTTGTCATCGACCGAAACGGACTTCCTGATTTACCAAAAGGTCACCTCGAAAAAGGTGAGGAGGAAGCTGTTGCTGCATTGCGTGAAGTGGAAGAGGAAACTGGTTTGCACAAAATTACATTGCTGGATAAGGCAGGCGAAAGCTTTCATTGTTATCAGCTGGAAAAGCATTGGATTTTGAAAAGAACCGCCTGGTACAATATGTTATTGGAGGGTGATTTTGAACCCCAACCGCAGAGAGAAGAAGGAATTACGGCAGTTAGGTTAGTAAAAAAATCTCAGCTGGATGAATTTTTAAACACTACATTTCGTTCCGTAAGAGAAACATTAGGCCCGATCATAAAAGCATCCAAAAATGGAATGTTCACCTAAGTGATTGGGAAAATAATTTTGTTGTAGTTTAGCTTTTTCAAAACCCAGAAGCATGAAGAAAATTGCTGTTTTTCCAGGATCGTTTGATCCGCTTACGCTTGGTCACGAATCGTTGGTGTTGAGAGCCTTACCTTTGTTCGACGAAATAGTCATTGCAATCGGTATCAATGCATTAAAGACGTATTATTTCCCTTTGGAGAAAAGAAAAGCCTGGATTGAAAAAGTTTTCAAGGATTATCCAACAATAAAAGTCACTACTTACACAGGTCTTACAGTGGATTATTGCCGCAAACTGGACGCTCATTATATATTGCGTGGTTTGCGTACATCCGCCGATTTTGAATTTGAACGCAGCATTGGGCAGGTGAATAAGAAATTGTTTCCTGAGATTGAAACGGTTTTTTTGCTCACCACACCCGAACTGACTGCCATCACTTCCAGTGTGATACGCGATGTGGTGCGTAATAATGGTGATGCCTCTCAATTTGTACCCGAGGGGGTAGATCTTACAATATAGTGTTTGTGTAATCGTTTGAGTTGCCAGGAGGCAAAACATGTTGAAGAGAATTTTATTGTTGTTAGTCTTATTTCTGGTCATCAATCTCCAGGCTCAACAGCTTGAAATTAGCGGACAATCTAATCAGTCGGGAGCACTGATTCGATTGATTGAGTACAAGGACATGCTTAATTTTCATGGAGAAACTATTGTTGAAACTCATGCCGATGAAAAGGGAGGTTTTCAAATACAGACAGATATTTCTCAAATCGGAGTATTCGAACTGGCCATTGACCTTGAGCGTATTATGTTGGTTTTGAAGCCAGGTGCCCGGTATGATTTTACCATTCAAATAGATAAGGATCAGCAGAATAATTCTTATTTCGATAAGTCTCCACCGGCATTAATTATCAATAAGGCTGATGATGATGGTTTGCAACTCCAATTGGAAAGTATTGACAGATTGGTGAATAATTTTGCGCTTGATCACTTTAAGGAGTTATACCAACTCAGGAGGTACAGTTTGCTTGATACACTAAGCCAACAGCTGAAAGATGTGCTGTCAACCGAAGATTCTGACTACGCCAAAACATATGCTCGTTACAAGTTTGCTGCCCTCGAAATGGCAGTGAAACGAAATGGCGGCAGGCAAATTATTGCTGAATATTTCACTGGCAAGCCAATTTATTTTCACCTTGAGCCATATATGAGTTTGTTTAAGGAAATTTTTAAGGATTATCTATTGCACAGCCGATCTGTCAATACAACAGAATTGTTGGCCATGCAGCCTGGCGACTATAACTCCTGGCGTGAACGTTTGCGTGGCGATACTTTATTAAGTAAGGATACTGAACTGGCTGATCTTATTATTATTCAGTCGCTTAAAGATTTTTATTACAATCCACGATTCAACCGTGTGGCCGTGCGCAAATATTTGGAAGTGCACTCTGCGAAAGCTAAAAATCAAAACTTGCAACGCCTTGCATCAAATGCCCTGGTTGAATTTGACAGATTGGCAGCCGGAACCAAAGCACCTGATTTTATGCTGCCGGATGCAGCCGGAAAAACAAAGCAAATATCAGATTACAAAGGTTCATCAGTGATGTTTGTCTTTGTTAATGAAAGCTGTCCGGTCTGTGAGTTGTTATTTCAAAATCTGGAAGAAATGCAGGAGGCTTTCGAAAAGAAATTCCGCATTGTGGTGCTTGCCTGGGAGCAAAAGCCCTATTACGCCAATTACATCCGTGCTATGGGCTTCGAATGGGAAGTGCTCACCATAAGTCGTGAAAAAATCCTATTGCTTGAAGATTATAACATTCGAACCTTTCCTGAGTTAGTGCTTGTTGATCAAAATGGAAATATTGGCATGGCACCGCTTCCATCAGAAGAGATAGCTTTGAAATATCACCTTAACCGTTTGCTTAGCAATTATTGAGAAATTGAAAACAGAACAATTCAGGGATTTATTCCCCCATATTAATTGAAACACTTTAACTTTGCCAATCGAACACTATTCAGCGCAATGGAATGATAGTTGCTGATTGGTATGAATTGCAAATTAGATACAACCTGATAATCCTATGTTTGGTTTAATAAAAAAAATGTTAGGCGATAAATCCACCCGCGATTTAAAAGCCATCAAACCTTTACTTGACAAGACCTTAGCAGCTTACGAAAACATTAAGCAACTTGATACTGACGCTTTAAGAGCCAAGACGAATGAGTTTAAAAGCATCATACAAGAAGCCGTTTCTGCAGAATTAAAGGAAATTGAAAGTCTTCATCAGCAGATCGATACAAATCCGGATTTGGAGTCGGCAGAAAAGGAGAAAATTTACGAACAAATAGACAAGCTCGAAAAGATTCAATACGAAAAAACAGAGGCAGTTCTAACTGAGCTTTTGCCTGAAGCATTTTCGGTGATGAAAGAAACCGCGCGTCGCTTCAAGGAGAACGAGATTGTTGAAGTTACGGCCAACGAAATGGATCGTGAGCTGGCCTCCAAATATGCTCATATCGAAATAAAGGGTGATAAGGCTTTGTATCGCAACAGCTGGGTGGCTGGTGGCAATACGATCACCTGGGATATGGTACACTACGATGTTCAGCTTATTGGAGGAATAGTGCTGCACCAGGGGAAAATTGCCGAGATGGCCACCGGTGAGGGTAAAACACTGGTAGCTACTTTGCCGGTTTATCTAAATGCACTTGCCGGAAAAGGCGTACACCTTGTTACTGTGAACGATTACCTGGCCAAGCGCGACTCCGAATGGATGGGTGCCATCTATGAGTTTCTTGGACTAACCGTGGATTGTATCGACAAGCACGAGCCTAATTCAGCCGCCCGCCGAAAAGCTTACCTGGCTGATATCACTTATGGCACAAACAATGAGTTTGGTTTCGACTACCTGCGCGACAATATGACAGGCAATCCGGACGAGCTGGTGCAGCGTAAACATCATTATACCATTGTGGATGAGGTGGATTCAGTTTTGATTGATGACGCCCGTACACCATTGATTATAAGTGGCCCCACACCCAGAGGTGATCATCAGGAGTTTGACGCCCTGAAGCCGGATGTGGTAAAACTCTTCAATGCGCAAAAAACACTGGTAAGTGGAATTTTAGCCGAAGCCAAAAAAATTCTGCAATCAGGAGCCAAAGATGCCGACACCAAAAAAGGTGGCGATTTGCTCTTCAGGGCCTACCGGGGTTTGCCTAAAAATCATGCCTTGATCAAGTTTCTAAGCGAGGAAGGTATGCGTTCGCTCATGCAAAAAACAGAAAGTTTTTATTTGCAGGAGCAAGCCAAGAATATGCACCTCATTGACGATGAGCTGTATTTTGTGATCGACGAAAAACATAATTCCGTCGATCTTACCGAAAAAGGCATTGATCTGCTGACAGCCTCTTATAACGATCCTGACTTCTTTATCCTGCCGGATATTGGTGCAACTATTGCTGACCTGGAGAAACTTCAACTGAAAGAGGATGAATTGCTGGAACGCAAAAGTGAGATGATTCGGAATTTTACCCTCAAGTCAGAGCGTTTGCATACTGTTCATCAGCTTCTGAAAGCCTATACACTTTTTGAGAAGGATGTGGAATATGTGATCATGGACAACAAGGTAAAGATCGTTGATGAGCAAACAGGTCGTATCATGGAAGGCCGCCGCTATTCGGATGGTTTGCATCAGGCGATAGAAGCCAAGGAAAACGTTAAGATTGAGGCAGCCACACAAACTTACGCCACCATCACCCTTCAGAATTATTTCAGGATGTACAGCAAGCTGGCCGGTATGACTGGTACTGCCGAAACAGAAGCTGGAGAGCTCTGGGACATCTACAAGCTTGACGTAGTGGTGATTCCGACAAATAAACCTATTGCCCGCGATGATCGTCAGGATCTGGTTTACAAAACCAAGCGCGAGAAGTTTAATGCCGTTATCGATGAGATCGAAAGCCTCGTAAACGCCAGAAGACCTGTTCTGGTAGGTACTACCTCTGTTGAAACCTCTGAGCTATTGGCTCGTATGCTGCAACGAAAAGGCATTGCACACAATGTGCTTAACGCCAAGCTTCACGCCAAGGAAGCCCAGATTGTGAAGGAAGCCGGACAGGCTGGTACTGTAACAATTGCTACCAATATGGCAGGTCGTGGTACGGATATTAAACTAGGACCAGGAGTGAAAGAAGCCGGAGGTTTGGCAATTATTGGTACCGAACGCCATGAATCGCGGCGTGTTGACAGACAGCTTCGAGGTAGGGCTGGACGCCAGGGCGACCCGGGTAGCTCACAGTTTTTTGTTTCGCTCGAAGACGACCTCATGCGTATGTTTGGCTCTGGCAGGATTGCAGGGCTAATGGACAGACTTGGCCTTAAAGAAGGTGAGGTGATTCAGCATTCTATGATCACCAAATCCATCGAAAGGGCACAGCGAAAAGTGGAAGAGAATAACTTTGGTGTCCGTAAGCGCTTGCTTGAGTATGATGATGTGATGAATGCCCAGCGTGAAGTGATTTACAAAAAGCGTCGTCATGCACTGTTTGGCGAACGGCTCTCTGTTGATATTTCTAATATGATGTACGATCTTGTGGATCAGATTGTTACGGATAATCAGGATAATCGTGATTTCGAAAATTTCAAGCTGAGTCTGATCTCGCAGGTAGGAATCGAATCTCCCGTTAACGAAGAACAGTTTTTTGCCTTAAAGGTGGAGGAAATCACAGAACAGATTTTTGCGCTGGCTGCTGTGCGATACCGCGAAAAAAACAAACGAATTGGTGAAAAGACCATGCCTGTGATCAAGGATGTTTTTGAACGGCAGAGCCAATACGAAAATATTGCCATCCCGATTACCGATGGCAATAAGGGGATGCAGGTTGTGGTAAATCTCAAAAAAGCCGTTGACAATGGTCCGCGCGAAGTAAGCCTTTCAATAGAGAAAAGCATTACACTGGGCCTTATTGACGATTCGTGGAAAGAGCATCTGCGTGAACTTGACGACCTGAAACAATCTGTTCAAAATGCGACTTATGAGCAGAAGGATCCACTCCTGATTTACAAGTTTGAGTCGTTTGAGTTATTCAAAACGATGGTTCAAAAGATCAATCGGGAAGTGATTTCATTTTTGATGCGTGCTGATATTCCGGTTCAGGATCCCGGCAGTGTGAAAGAAGCCCGTAAGCCACGCGGACTTGATCGTTCGCAAATGAAAGAAGAACGCTCCGATCTGCTTTCGCAGGCACATAGCAGAACGCAACAACAGGAGGTGACCCAACCAATTGTAGCTGAGAAAAAAGTAGGACGTAATGAACCCTGTCCGTGCGGAAGTGGCAAAAAATATAAAAATTGTCACGGAAAGGTTACTTCCAATGCCTGATTGCTTATCTTTGTGACAGGTGGGTTTTTTAAGTACACAATAAAATTCGATTCGGATGAAATCTGTGGTTTCTTTTTTGGCCTTGATTATGTTTCTGTTTTTATCGTCATGTGTCAAAAACAGACCCGAGGGTGAGGATGTGAAGGTGTTTTCCTATACTGATCCCATAGTGAACCCACCCGATGAGTTTATGGTTGTTTTTAATACCTCCTGGGTGGGCGATCGCGTTGCAACTGTTGAGTTTGATTCAAATGCTGTCTGGATGATCGAAAAACTTGGCGATGGCCGGATAAATCTTTTCATGAGTAATGATAGCCTTAATTTGCCTGTTACTTATGCAGATACATTGGGTTTGAGATCAGGAAAAGTTTACAGAATTATTGTGAACAATGTTTACACCAGCGAGTTCAATAATTTCTTTGTGGGGTTCGAAAAGCTTGATATTGCTTATGAGGGATTTGAACCGAAATTCTGATTTTGCAATTTCAAATTTCCTGGTGTCTATCTTTAGATGGCAGGTAGTTTTGTTGCTTGTTTGTTATTTCCCGCTTATTAAGGCTCAGGATGTAAAAAGCGAACGCCCTAAGCTGGGTTTGGTATTGAGCGGTGGAGGTGCTAAAGGTTTTGCACATATCGGAGCCATCAGGGTATTTGAGGAGGCCGGGCTCAAGTTTGATTATATCGGGGGCACTTCTATGGGTAGCATTATCGGTGGATTATACGCCCTGGGTTATCATCCGGATACCATGGTCAAAATAATTGGCAGGCAAAACTGGAACGCCTTGATGGCCGACAGAATACCACGCCGGTTTATTCCCATCGAAGAAAAGATTAACGCTGACCGCTTCGTAGCTACTTTTCCGATTAAAAGACGTAAACTACAGATGCGGATGGGTATGTATAATGGTCAGCTGATTGAATCCCTTTTAGCCCATTATACCAGTCAGTCGTACAAGCATTATTATTTTAAGGATTTTCCGGTTCCCTTTGTCTGCATTGGAGCTGATCTTGAGAATGGCTCTTCTGTATTGCTCGACAGAGGTGTGCTTCACAAGGCCTTGCGTGCCAGCATGTCAATTCCAAGTTATTTTACGCCTGTTCGCTTCAACGACCGGTTCCTGGTTGATGGCGGGGTTGTGAATAATTATCCGGTAGCCGATGTAAAAGCTATGGGAGCCGATGTGATTGTTGGAGTTGATGTTCAGTCAGGCCTGCGCCATCCTGAACAATTGAATTCGCTCGTGAAAATCATGAATCAGGTGGTTGCATTTTATCGGATGGAAGCCAATAAGCTGGGTGTTGAGCAAACGGATATTTATGTGAAGCCGGATTTGGGAGATTTTGATGTGATGAGTTTTAGTGACAACGATAGTATCATCAAGCTTGGCGAAGCTGCCGCACGTAAGGTGCTGCCACAACTGAAGCATCTTGCAGATTCGCTGGATCAGTTTGGGCCCGGGAAAACCCGAAAACTGGATGCCAAACCAATAGATTCGGTTTTTGTAACCTCCATACAATACCGGGGTTTGCAGAATGTTTCAAGCGATTTTTTGGAAGGTGCATTAAGGGTTGAGGCCCGCACATGGCTTAAGATTACCGATTTGAGTTTGGGAATCCTAGAGGCCTATGGCAGCGGCTTTTTCGAATCCGTACATTATCATTTTTTGCCTGATATCGAGGGTGTTGTATTAGTTGTGGAGGTGGTTGAAGCTAGTTCAGGTCTCCTGGGAGCTGGCATTCACTATGATTCTGATTACAAAGTTGCACTTCTGCTAAATGCTACCTTTAAGAATGTAGTGATCAAAGGAACCAAGCTTTTTGTGGATTTAAACTTAGGCGAAAATCCCCGTATTTCTGGTTTTTACCTAATCGACAGAGGTAGAAAGCCTGGTTTTGGATTGCGCCTCACCAGCTTCGGACTCGATTTTAATCAGTATAGCGAGAATAATGTGGTGGATGTTTTCAGTACTAATCAAAATAAAATTGAACTCTTCACTCAGATCAGCCGTAAAAATACCTTACAGTTTCGTACAGGATTTGAGTTTGAATACATCAAAATGGTCTCAAATCTTGACCCGGGTTTCACCAACAGCTATAATTCCTTTTTAACTGCCTTTGTTAACTGGCACGCCGACACCTACGACCGATCAAGCTTTCCTACGCGTGGAATTCAATTCAATTTAAAAGGAAAATTTATTGTTCCTGTAAAGCAAAATTGGGAGGATGATATTTTTTCAAATGCCTGGATGTTTCAGATGAGATTTGCAAAAAACTCTCCTGTTTCCAGAAGGAGTACCATTCGTACAACAATCAATGCTGGCTTTACTATCAAGGATAATCTCCCACCACCACAACATTGGTTTGTTCTTGGCGGCCAATCCTATAATAATTACTACGATGGTTTTATCCCTTTCACGGGTTTGCGTTTTATTGAACAGGCCGGATTGTATAATTTGGTTGGAAGCCTTGCCTGGCAATACCAGTTCCATCGCAAGTTTTACCTAACACTGAAATGGGATTTGGGTTACCTTTCTGATGATATAGAAGAAATGATGCGCGATCCGCAATTGATTTCCGGTTTTGGAATCACTGCAGGCTACGACAGCTTTATTGGTCCGGTTGAATTCAGCCTGATGGGTTCAAACCAAAGCAGTGGCATGATCAACTTCCTGAATATTGGTTATTGGTTTTAAAATTAACGAAAGATATGAAATACAAAAGAGTACTATTAAAATTGAGTGGCGAAGCCTTAATGGGCGAACAACAGTTTGGAATTGACCCGGCACGCCTGGAAATTTATGCAAACGAAATTGAAATGGCTGCGCAACAAGGTATTCAGATTGCCATTGTGATTGGTGGTGGAAATATTTTCAGAGGCCTGCAAGGTGCCAGTCAGGGTATGGATCGTGTGCAGGGCGATTATATGGGTATGTTGGCCACCGTGATCAATAGCATGGCTTTGCAGGCTTCACTTAAACAAAAAGGTGTTAAAACTGCATTACTATCAGGTGTTTACATTGACCGCATTGCTGATTCGATGAGTGCAAATAAGGCAATTGAATTGCTCGAAGACGGCCATGTGGTGATAATCAGTGGTGGCACAGGAAACCCTTTCTTCACAACGGATACAGCTGCTGCATTACGGGGTGTTGAAATCCAGGCCGAAGTGCTGTTGAAAGGAACACGTGTGGATGGTATTTATACCGCTGATCCGGAGAAAGATGCCTCTGCTACCAAATATGATCAGATCACTTTTGAGGAAGCCTACAGCAAGCAGCTAAAAGTGATGGATCTTACCGCTTTTACCTTGTGCAGCGAAAACAAGCTTCCAATCCTTGTTTTTGATATGAATAAGCCTGGCAACCTGTTGGCGGTGCTAAAGGGTGAGGCCATTGGAACCATAGTTACTTCCTGAGATTGATACTGCAGGCAATACAATATTTTAAGAAGAACTGGCCACTTCTACTGATCTTACTGGTGGCAACAATAAGCCGTTTGTGGCAGCTTGAGCGGGTTCCGTTTATGCACGATGAGTTTAGTGCCTTGTTTCGCACACAATTTGGTAGTTTTAATGAGCTAATCCGCATTGGGGTGGTCGAAAACGATTCGCATCCGGCCGGCGTACAGGTTTTTCTGTACTTCTGGGTAAAATTAATTGGCTTCAAAGAATTTTGGATCAAGCTGCCTTTTGCCTTGATGGGCATCGGCTCAGTTTATTTAGTGTATAAGATTTCTAATCAGTGGTTTAATGAGCTTTCTGCTTTGCTGAGTGCTGCTTTTTTTGCTGCTATACAATATGCGATTTTTTATAGTCAACTTGCCCGCCCATACGCGGCCGGACAGTTTTTCGTTTTGTTACTGGCCGCACAATCTTATGTATGGATTAATATTAAGGTCAGCCGAAAGCATATTTTCTTTTTTGGAATCACAGCGGTTTTGGCTGCTTTTATGCATGCTTTTAGCCTTGCGCAAGCCGGACTAATAGTAGTAACCATGCTCTTTTTTGTGCCTGCGCAAAACCGCAAAGCTTTGTGGCTGGCAATTTTGTTGGCTTTTGTAATTTACCTGCCGCATATTCCTGTTTTCTGGCATCAGCTCAAAGCAGGCGGGATAGGAGGATGGCTCGGGAAACCTGCTCCCGACTTCTTTTTCAGATTTGTGTTTTATGGATTTAACTATTCCTGGTATCTGTTGCTAATAGCTTTTGGATTCGTGTGCATCTCGTTGCTTGTCAGGCAGGGTTTGAGAACTATTCATCCAACTGCCCGCGGTATTGCAGTAATTTGGTTTCTGGTGCCTTTGCTGGTTGCCTGGTTGTATTCAGTTTATCGCACTCCAATTCTTCAGTTTAGCACACTTTATTTTTCGTTTCCTTTTTTGGTGATCTTCTTTTTTTCATTTATCAGTGCAGAGAGTTTTAAACCAAAACAGTATGGACTTTTAGTGATTGTGATGCTTGTTGCTGCTTTGGGTTCAACTATTTTTGAGCGACAATACTTTAAACTTATGCAGCATCAGGGTTTTGACCAGATTGCGCTTGAGATGAAGGCTGCCAGCGAAAAATATGCTGATCGTTTGGCTTTGGTTTCTCGGAATGCCACACCGGCCATGGGTGAGTTTTATCAGAAAAAGCAGGGGCTGGATGACGTAATGCGCTTTTCGAAGCACCAGACCATCCAGGATTACGGCGATTGGCTGCAGCATCAGGAAGCTGAAATTTTGGGTTTTGCCTGGACCGATTATGCACCTGTTGAGTGGGAGCTAATGTCGGCTGTTCATTATCCGCAGATGCTTGATGAGGATGCCTGGTTCAATGCTTATTGGAGGTTGGCGGGTAAAGCTCAACTTACTGATCGTAGAAATCGTCTTGTTGACATTCCCTTGTTACAAGATAGGTTTTTCGATTCTGAACGGATTTATGGCAATGCCTGGGTGCCTGATACATCGCTGATTAAGCGCAATACACAGATTTTTGGTGTGGCAGCCATATTGCATCATGACGAACCATTACAGGAATTACGGTTAGTGATAGAGTTGCGCGACAGCAAAACAGATAGTTTGTTGCATTGGCAGGCCGGCACAGATCTTTTGGCCTGGAGATCAGATACTGTCAGCATCTGGTTATCGGCCTTACGATTTTCGATGGTCACGAATGATACACAACAATGTATTATCCGTTCCTATCTTTGGAATGTTTCTGGCGAAAAATTTGAATTGGAGAAGGCGTATTTCTATACCCGTAAAGACCATCCATATATACTGGCCCTGATGGAGCCCCTCTGAGCTTGAGCACTGTATCTGTCGTCTGGTTTTTTGATAAGCAGGTTTTATAATAGTTGATCAAATTGTTTCCGAAAATTCTGTGATTTTACTTTTTGAACCACATTAACCGATGAAAAATATCTTGTATATTTGCTCATGGGTTCTTAAAAAACGAATGTTATGACCGAAGAAGTAGAGTTTATCCTGGAATCGGCCAAGGAGCATATGGAAAATTCGATTATGCACCTCGAGAAAGAGTTTACAAAAATCAGGGCAGGGCAGTCGAGTCCGGCCATGCTAAGTGGTGTGATTGTGGAGTATTATGGCACACATGTGCCCATTGAGCAAACCGCCAACATCAACACTCCTGATCCACGGCAGATCATTGTTCAGCCATTTGATAAAAGCAGCATTGGTGCCATCGAAAAGGCTATCATGGCTGCTAATCTGGGTTTTAATCCAAGCAACGAAGGCGACCTTATCCGAATCAACGTTCCTCCACTTACCGAGGAACGTCGCAAGGAACTTGTGAAGCGTGCCAAAACCGAAGCAGAGGATGCGAAAATCAGTATTCGCACTGCCCGTCGTCAGGCCAACGAAGAAGCAAAAAAGCTTGAGAAAGATGGAATACCGGAAGATATGATTAAAAAACTCCTGGATGATATCCAGGAACTTACGGATAATTTTAGTAAGAAAGTTGATAGCCTTTTCGAGAAGAAAGAAAAGGATATTCTAACTGTTTGATGAATAACCTAAGGTTTTCGTTTTTTTAACAAACGTAAAAGCAACAATGCCCCGTTCATCATAAGGCTCGAAGACGAAAGCGCATAGGTGAATAAGGAATTCAGGATGTTGGAAGGTGTTAAAGCAGTTCCAATATCCTGAACATGTTTCTGGATCAAAAGTTCGCTTTGTTCTAATTGTAGTTCCATGATATCCAGCTGTTTGTCCATTTCTTCCTTGTTGCGAACAGGCAACAAAGTTGAGTCTCCTGTTGGCTCCATTTTTTGTTGTTTCTGATGTAGTTTCCGGATGATTGGATCCATCAGCAGGGGTTCGCGGAAATAATAAATAATCAAGCCGAAGATCATGTACAACAAACTGATGATCAGAAAACCATGGTAATAAGTACCTATTTCGGAACCGTACCAGAACACAAAAGCAAAGGATAACATCAGCAAAATCATTGCAAAGATGCCTGCCAGTACAAGCATGGTTACCAACTGTGAAGCAAAATCTGACAATCGCCGGTTTAATTGCAATCCGGCATAGGCGATTTTTAAGTTGATGTATCGTTTGAGTTCGTTTCCGGCTTCCGAAATAGGTTTGGTGAAATTGTCCATAAATACTGAACTTAGGTTAAACCACTTTAACTTTTCGTGGTTTTCTTTTCTTTTGGCATTGCCTCAGCAATCTTTTCTTCGATTGCAACTTTCAGATGATCAATCTTTTCGGTGATGTCATCTTTGAACTCATTTGTTTTTTCTGAAATTTTTCGTCTTGTTTCAGTTCCTTTGTCAGGAGCAAATAAAACTCCTGCCACTGCACCAGCAACGGCTCCAACAAAAAGACCAGTTGCAAAGACGAAAAATGTTTTAGATCCTGAATCACTCATAATATTTAGTTTTTAAGGGTTTTAAACAAAGGTAATAAAAATTAACCAAATTTCAAAGTTAAAGTTTAACATGTTTGTCAGGATTTTGTTCGGTGGTTGCTTCCTTAGGGTGATCAATCAGCATGTTTTCCGTCAATGCCTTAACAAACTTGAGCTGACTCAGAAACTGCCTGGCTATTACCCTGATAATCGTATAAGTAGGAATAGCGATTATCATTCCGGCAACGCCAAAAACTTTTCCGGCCATGATGATGACCAGAAATATCTCGATCGGATGAGCCTTAACACTTTTAGAATAAATGATAGGTTGTAACAATATGTTATCTAGTAGATTAGCAATCACAAAGGTGCCAATGATGATTAAGGTAGTGATTAAAACAGCATCGTAATGTCCGGAACTGAGCACCGAAATAATGCCAAGTGTCACCCCAATTGAAGCTCCGATTATTGGACCAAGATAGGGGATGATGTTCATCAAACCGCCCAAAAAGCCAATTATGATAGCGTTTTGTACGCCAAATGCCGTCAGGGTTAGTGAGATAATGGTCATCATGGAGGCCAGCTCCAGCAGTATGCCCAACAGGTAACGTGTTAGCAAAATACGTGAATCGGTGAGCACAACCTGGACGTCTTTCACGTATAACTCAGGCGTGATAGCCATGATGATTGATCGCAGCAGGTTTGGGTCTTTCAAAAAGAAAAAACTGAGAAACAGTACAATAAAAATACCCATTAAAATGCTGGATGTTGTACTGATGAGATGACCAAAAAAGTTTGTGAAATGAGCCACATCTAACAATTGATTCAGTTGCTGTTCGAAAAACAGGTTAATGCTTTGATCAGCATTCAGCACATTGTAATCCACCAAAAAGGCATAAATCTTATTCAAAGGCTCCGAAAAATATGAACTCACAGCATCAGTATCGATATTGGCTATGATACGTGCCTGACTGCCAATGAGCGGGACGATAAACAAGATAAACAATGCAAATACCATAGCCATTGCAATCAGGCTTATGCCGGCAGCTAAAGCATTATTGATTTTGAAGCGATAGATATATATCTTTTCAAGACGGCTTACCAAAGGCCTGCCTAAAAGGGATAATACTGCCGAAATGATGATATAAGTAAAGATATCCGAGAAATACCAGGCCATGATAATCATGAGTATCAAACCTGTGAGTGGTTTCAGAAAACGGAAGAATGCATTCATAAAGATCAAAAAAAGTTTGGATAAAGATATAACCTTTATGGATTAATACAAATCATCTGTTAGATTCAGTTTGATTTGATTTTTTTTTGCTCTTAAGTTAAGTGAATTAGTAATAAGGTATAAACCGGATTTTATCCTCTTAGTATAATTGCGTTTCAGGAGGCACTTCGGCTGCGAAATTGTGGATTTCGCGACCTTTGATTTCGGTTGTTATCGTGAGATGGTTTGGGGCTTTGCGTCAGGTTTCCATCAAAAGGAAAAGGATGGTTTTGAACTACCGGAACCCTTTTGCCAATCAGCTTTTCGATGTCGCGGAGATTAACTCTTTCTTCTTGTTCGCAGAAAGCGATAGCCGTACCTTCGAGTCCTGCTCTGCCCGTACGCCCGATGCGATGAATATAGGTTTCAGGCACATCAGGAAGGTCAAAATTGAAAACGTGTGTCAGTTCGTCAATGTCGATTCCTCTGGCAGCGATATCAGTGGCTACCAACACCCGCAGGCTTCCTTTTTTAAAATCACTGAGGGCAGCTTGCCTGGCAGTCTGGCTTTTGTTGCCATGGATGGCGGCAGATTTCACCTGCATCCCCAAAAGGTATTTCACCACGCGATTGGCTCCGTGTTTTGTTCTGGTAAATACCAGTGCAGTAGGAATGCTTTGCTCTTCTAGCAAATGATGCAGTAGTTTGGGTTTATCTTTTTTATTGGTATGATAAAGCCGCTGTTCAATTTTATCTACCGTTGAAGTAGGAGGTGTGACTTCCACTTTAACAGGAGATTGAAGCATGGATTGAGCCAGTTTTTCTATTACCGGCGACATCGTAGCTGAGAAAAACAGCGTTTGTCGTTTGGCCGGCAGATAGGCAATCACACGTTTCACATCGTGGATAAAGCCCATATCGAGCATGCGATCTGCTTCGTCCAATACAAAGGTTTCCAGGTGGTGTAATTTGATATAGCCCTGGCCAATCAGGTCGAGCAGCCGGCCCGGGGTTGCCACCAGCACTTCAACACCGCGGCTAAGCGCCCTTACTTGAGGAACCTGCGAAACACCACCAAAAATGACCGTATGTTTCAGCCTGGTAAATTTACTGTAAGCCTTAAAGCTTTCGTCTATTTGTATCGCCAGTTCACGTGTTGGCGTAAGTATGAGTGCACGAATGCCTTTGTGCGATTTTCTGTTGTTATACATATGTTGAATGATCGGTAGGGCAAAAGCGGCTGTTTTGCCTGTTCCGGTTTGGGCACAGCCCTGAATATCGCGTCCGGCTAAAACCACCGGAATAGCTTGATGCTGAATGGGAGTAGGAGTATTATATCCTTCAGCAGTGAGTGCCTGAAGAACAGGTTCTATAAGATTGAGTTTTTGAAAAGTCATGAAATTTGAAGTAAATGGAGCCGGAAAAGACGTTGCATTTTCTGCGCCGGCAGTAAGATTTTAAATTGATTACGGCTAACAACCTGCCGTTTTCGTAATGGCTACGAAGCGGCAAAGGTAGTTTATTAATTGATGTGAATGGGTTTTTTTATGACGACACAATTATCCGACTCATTTAGCTAAAAAAAAATCCTGAACGACAAGCAGTTATTCAGGATTTAATGCATTCCGGAAGGATGAATGATTTAGCTCATGATTTCTTCCATTAATAAAGGTATAATTGCCTGGAAGCAAGGAGTATTCATCTAAATTGATGCGTTGCTGAAAGTTAATTCCTTCGACACCAAATCATCAACAACATGAAAAAAATAAATGCTTATTTGGATTACTCCCGTAAAATTTTTTCCAGTTTTTTTCCTTTTGCCAGTTCATCAACCAATTTATCCAGATACCTGACCTGTCGGGTGAGTGGATTTTCAATTTCTTCTATCCGGTATCCGCAAATGACGCCTTTGATGAGCGGAGCGTTTGGATGTAAATGGGCTTGCTTAAAGAATGTTTCAAAGGTGGCATTGTCATGAATCAATTCCTGAAGTTTATATTCATCAAAGCCCGTAAGCCAGGTAATCACCTGATCCAGTTCGGCTTTGGTTCGGCCTTTACGCGTTACTTTTGTGATGTAATGCGGGTAAACAGAAGCAAAAGTCATTCGGGCAATGCGTTCGTTATGATCAGGTGTGGTTTTCATTTGAATTTGATGTTTTTTAATTGAGGTGAACTTTTCGTATGATTTTAAGATCGGCTTCAAATCACATCGCAACCATTTTCAGAAGTGTATTCCAGTTTCGTGTGGTGATATTTTTGCCAAAAATATTTTCGAGGACTTTCATTCCATCCGGTGTTTTGGTTTTCGATAGATCCAAAACACTGCAAATGCAATTCATGTGGATTGAAATGATTTCAAATCCCCCATCATCGCTACGGTATGGAAGGGGCTTATCTGTATGAGCGCTTGTTTTTAAAAAGCTTACATACAGCCGTAAATCCGTATGAAGGGAGATGGCTTCGAAAGGGTTTTTCTGCACCAACTCAAGTATTTCGTTTTTTGGCTTTAAGATCAAGGGAATCGAAAACTTAAATTGCTGATTTAGATGCGTTTCAATTTTTGATTCAAGTTCCTCAATGTTAGATTGGTCGGTTTCAAAAACCGTATTACCGGAATTGAGTAGTGTTTTCACATTTGCGAAACCCATGTCAGTCAGGATCTGCCGAAGTTCAGCCATGGGCACTTTGTGATGCCCACCTACGTTGATCCCTCTTAAAAAGCCCAGTATTGTTATTTTTTCGGTATTTTTCATATGAATCAGTTTGTAACTTAGCTTGTTAGTTTTTCGAAGTCATTTGCATAAAAATGAAACTCAAAACTAATCAAATTATTTTTTCTGTCTGGTATTTAGAATCTCATATTAAAGACTGTTGCTGTCAGCTAAATATGTTTTAGTCCTTACAGAACATGAGGGTGTTCTATTCCAAAGATTGAGCGTTTTTATGTGAATTTTTCCAGACAACAATGATTTTCAGTCTTAGTTTGACTTTTACTTATAAATTGTAACAGCCATATAGCCAGAAGTCAGATTTGAATTTTTTTACTTCTCAGCCTCAATGCATTACTTATGACAGAGACAGAGCTGAAGCTCATGGCCAGAGCAGCAATCATGGGTGAGAGCAGGATTCCGAAAAACGGGAAAAGCACCCCGGCTGCAACAGGCACTCCAATGGTGTTGTAAACCAAGGCGAAAAACAGGTTTTGTTTGATATTTTTCATCACTGCTTCGCTTAAGTTGCGGGCTTTCACGATACCATGCAACTCACTTTTTACAAGCGTAATCATAGCACTTTCGATGGCTACATCTGTGCCCGTGCCCATGGCAATTCCCACATCGCTTTTGGCCAATGCGGGTGCATCATTGATGCCATCACCAGCCATAGCTACAATCTTGCCTCTATTCTGAAGTTCTTCTACTGCCTTAAGCTTGTCTGCGGGTAACATATTGGCTTTAAAGTCTGTAATTCCCAGGGCTGAGGCGACGGCCTGTGCAGTGTGGTGGTTGTCTCCGGTTAGCATAACTACCTCAATGCCTTTGTTTTGCAAGGCTTTGATGGCTTTGGCACTATCAGTTTTAATTTTGTCGCTGATCACAACAAAACCAACAACTTTATTTTCCACGGCAAGATACGAAACTGTTTTTCCTTGTTTCTGATAGGCAGTAGATTCGCTTAGGTTTCTTGTGTTTAGAATGGCTTGACAGGATTCCATCATTTTTAAGTTACCTAAGGCAATTTTTTTGCCGTTTACAATACCTTCCACACCTTTTCCGGTTATTGCATTAAAATCCTTTACATTTAAAGGCTCAACACCCTGTTCATTTCCATACGCTATGGTTGCGGCAGCCAATGGATGTTCGCTGTTGCGGTTGAGCGATACAATATACTGCAAAACTTCACTTTGATCCATCTGTTCGTCAAAGGTTCCAAGCTTTTCCACTGTTGGTTTTCCTTCTGTGATGGTTCCGGTTTTATCCACGATAAGTGTGGTGACTTTATTCATTTTTTCGAGGGCTTCGGCATTTTTAACCAGTATGCCCTGTTGAGCTCCCCGTCCCACACCTACCATCACCGACATAGGAGTAGCTAATCCGAGGGCACACGGACAGGCAATGATCAAAACAGCCACTGCATTGATGATGGCATATCCGTAAGCAGGTTCAGGTCCCCAGATGGCCCAAATGATAAAAGTAATTATTGAAACCAGCACAACGATTGGAACAAAGTAGGCTGAAACTTTATCAGCCAGCTTCTGGATAGGAGCGCGACTTCTGCTGGCCTCATTCACCATCCTGATGATCTGTGCCAGAAGGGTGTCACTCCCAACCTTTTCTGCCTTCATCAAAAATGTCTGGTTGCCATTGATGGTTCCGCTGCTTACCTGATCGTTTACTGATTTGCTTACCGGGATGGGTTCGCCGGTTATCATTGATTCATCAATACTGGTGTTTCCTTCAACAACAGAGCCATCCACAGGAATTTTTTCGCCAGGTTTAACTTTCAGCAAATCGTTCGTTTCAATTTGATCAATCGGAACTTCGACTTCCTTTCCGTTAACTATTTTGGTGGCTTTGTTGGGTGCAAGTTTAAGCAGTTCTTTCACGGCTGAATTGGTTTTGTTATGTGCCCTGGCCTCAAGCAACTGACCCAGGAGAACAAGCGTCAGGATTACGGTGGCTGCCTCAAAATACAGATGCACTGTGCCTGCATCGGTCTTGAATTGGTCAGGAAAAATATCGGGAATCAACAAGCCGAATAAGCTGAAAAGCCAGGCTACACCGGCTCCCAAACCTATGAGGGTAAACATATTTGGGCTTCTTCGAAGCACACTGCTGTAAGCCCGCTGAAAGAACATCCAGGTGGCATAAAAAACAACAGGAATCGACAGTCCAAATTGAATCCAGTTCCAGTATTTCAGATCAAATAAGTTATACAAAGGATTGTAAGCCAACATATCACTCATCGCGATGATAAAAACTGGCAGGGTGAAGCCCAGCGCAATCCAAAATTTACTGAGCAGCTTTTGATAGTTTTTTTCTTCAGCTGTGAGGTCAGGTTTAACGGGAACCAAATCCATACCGCAGACGGGGCAAGCTCCTGGCTTATTTTGCACTACCTCAGGATGCATGGGACAAGTCCACTCCGCTGAAAGATTACGATTGCTTAGGTTTTGCTCCTCAACAAGGTCCATTCCGCAAACAGGACAGTCGCCGGCTTTGTTGTAGGTTTTATCGCCTTCGCAGTGCATCGGGCAGTAGAATATCCCTGTTCCATTGGACACTGCTGATGGATGATGCTTTTTATTTACAAGTCTTTCTTGCTCAGGGTGATGATGGCCATGATGTTGATGCTCCATTTCATTTATTGGATGGATATCGTATTGACTGTCTTGTAAGGCTTCCTGAAGTCTTTCGAAGGGGACAGCTGTTTCCGTTTCGATAAGAGCTTCAGCCTCTTTGAGGTCAACAAATACATTTTTTACGCCAGAAACTTTTGAAAGGGATTCTTCAACATGCGTGCGACAACCATTGCAAGACATGCCGGAAATGTAATATCTGTGTTTCATGTTTTTATGCTTTAAATATTATCCAAAGATCAGCAAAAACATGCGGTTGTGTGTTACACAATTATGGAAGTAAGTTGTAAGATTTAGAGTTCGTCCAGCGGTTTCCTTTTGATGGGGCGAAGTTTTTTGAAATGACTTGGCGAAAGGCCGGTGATCTTTTTGAACTGATTACTCAGGTAGGCTACCGATGAATAGTTTAGCTGAAAAGCAATCTCGCTCAGGCTAAGTTCGTCATAGATAAGTAATTCTTTCACTTTCTCAATTTTTTGAAGGATGTGATATTTTTCAATTGTCATTCCCTCCACTTCCGAAAACAATTTACTCAAAGTGCTGTAATCCTGGTAGATTTCTTTGCTTAGCAGCTCAGAAAGTGTGATGGTAAGCTTGTTGTTTTTGTTTTGAATCAGTTCGGTGATCAGGTTTTTGATCTTCTCAATCGTGCGGGCTTTTTTATCGTTTAAGAGTTCAAATCCCAGGGGTTGCAACACCTGCACAAGTTTTTCCCTTTCCAAAGAAATGTCATTTTCCTTAAGCAAAACTTCACCCAACTCAACTTGCAAAGGTGTAAGACCTATTGATTCCAGTGCCGATTTTACGGCCATGATACAACGGTTGCAAACCATATTTTTGATGTAGAGTTTCATTTTTCCTATGTCTGGATTTCTTGTATGTTCGTCAAAAATAAGATTTTCTGAGGTAATATTTCTTTAAATTTGAATGCTGGTTTCCAGATTAAGATTACAAAAATTGCGTCCATTCCGAAAAGTCAATTTGCCCCTAAATCTCCCAAGGGAGACTTTCTAAAACTGCTGATTTTTAGCTTTCCCCTTTTCGGAGTGGACTCAAATATTGAAAAATAAACAGGGACAAATTAAAGCATGAAAAATGATGCATGAAGGGGAAGTGCAATGTGGTTAATTAACTGTTTTCTAACATTTTGCGGGTTACGAAACAATCATTTGGTGATTAAATATTTGTAAAACCCACAGACAAACCGGATTAGAAATGTTCTGAATGGCTAACATTTATCCATCAATTGAGCCTGACTGATGCTTTCTGCCGAAACCTAATGCTTTTAAATCCCGAAGGTTTATTTTGCCTGCTTGTTTTTGAGCTTTTCCCAGATTGATTTTACGTTGTTTTCCCCGTCAAAATAGGCTTTTTGGGTGTCTTTATCAAAGATTTCCATTGCGGGCAGGATATTAATTTTTCCAGCATCAGGGTATTCGCTGATATCGGTGCCAAAAAGTGTTCTGATATCGAGATAAGTGCAGGGTTCAGTGCTGTGATTATAGAACTGATGCGCTCCTGTCGGACCCATTTCAAAAAAAACCATATCACCCTGTTCCAGCACCTCAAAGCTTTCAGGGCTTCGCAAAGTCATGCTGCCAGACAATACCAGCATAAACTCTTCTGCATGACGATGAAAATGATAGGGAAAAGAGAATTTTCCGGGATCAAGTTTTCGGATATCGAAAATCAGGTTTTTTGATTCAGCCTCCACGGATAACCTGGGGAAGGCGGTCGCTATGCGAAATTCATCCGGTACGTCTTGATTTGATTGGAAAGCGAGATTTGATTTTCTGAAAATTTTAGCCATTGTAGATTATTTTTTGCAGTTTATAACGAAAAAATGCTGCCTAATGGTATGACAGCAAGCAAATTCTTACAATCCGAATCGGAGATTTCGAACAATTTTTCAGAAAACTAATTCATGAGCATAAGTTGAAAAGAACAGATTTAGTCTCATTGGCAAGAAACAAAAAAAATGTAGCAACAATCAGCGTATTGAATACCTCCTGAATTTTATTCAAAATTCATTTGCTATGGCATTCAATTGTTTAGCCTGCTTGTTGCTACACTTGAGTGGCACGTATTTTTTTTATCTGCCGAATTTATAGGCAACTGAAACACCGACTACACGATGGCTTTGTTTGGCACCATTGTCAGTATAAGATGAAACATTTGCCAGGCCAAGATTGTAAGATACACCTACTTCAATGGCGTTCAGTGCAAGGCCGGCTCCAATAGTAAGACCAAAATCAAGTCTTTTTAGATCGTCATCATCACCTGAACCCCATTTGACATCATTATCTTCGGAAATATCGCCGTCTTCATATTTATATTTCCCACTTAATCCCATGCTGAGGTAGGGGCCGAATGTGCCATAAATTTGAGCACCTCCAACATCAAAGGTAGTTCTGGCAGTTAATGGGATATCAATGTAAAGCAGATTTGCATTAAATTTTGCATCCCCTTCACTAATTTTATAACCTTTGGTCGAAAGCAACAGCCCTGTTTCAAATGAAACCATGTCTGAAAACGGGAATTCAGCTGTGACACCAACGTGAAAGCCAGGTTTCATTTTAAAATCATCGCTGTAGGTGTCATCATCATCTTTTGCAAGCATATTTGATAAGTTCAAACCTGCTTTAACGCCAAAAGTTTGGGCAATGGTTTCGGTGGCTGCTGAAAATGCAAATACCAGAATAAGTAATTTGATTAAGTTTTTCATTATTGTTTTCTTATTGTTTCCCTACTCGTAAGGCTTTTCGGTTTCGCCCCGTTTTTTTATCGTGGTAGCTGGTCTCCACTATGTTTTTTAAAAATCGTTTGAATTGAAACTTGGGTCGTTAGCCCTTTGATAACTGCTGTTTTTTTTTTTTGATTGTTTTTCAAAAATAGATAAATTTTGATTGATACAACAAATAAAAGGTAAAAAAAACGTTGATTTGGTTGATCTTATGACTAAATTTCAATGCGATCTGATTAAAGCCTTATTTGTTAATACCTGAATCATAGTTAAATATCATCTGATAAGACACAGTTTTTCAACTGTTGAATTTTTAGAAATATTCAGAGGGAGTTTTGTAAAAAACGGTAGTTGGTCCATATTAAAAAGTTCATTGGACTGATAGATTTCGATCAACTGAATCAATGGTGTTTTTTCAAAACTGGTTCTTTACAAAAGTGTCAACAAAAACAAAATTAGGGATTGCCCGCATCGTAAAACTGCTGATTATTATTCTTTACAGTTTGAAATCCTTGCAGAAAAGATCTTGCATAAAGGTCCATCTTACTCACCGTATCTTTTAATTCAGTAGCATATTCATGCAGATCTTTTTCGTTGTATCTATATAATTTACTGTTGTTCGAAATATCGCCTATTAAAAACCAATTCTTATCAATCACACCAAACTTGTCATTTGCATTGATCAGCGCGTATTTTCTGGTTTCCCTGAAAAGATCAATCCCAAATGTATTGTTATAATAGGGCAGTTGCAATAAACCCATAATTGACGGGAAAACATCCATCTGACTTGCAGGCTTATCATAAACTTTGTGATTGGTGATAAGGTTGGGTGCGTAATAGAGCAAAGGCGTATGATGATAGGCAATCGACATTTCATAGAGATTATCCATCGGGCTGCCATGATCAGCAATAAAAACAAAAATAGTATTATCAAACCAGGCTTCGGATTTTGCCATTTGGATAAATCTTCTCAGCGAGAAATCAGCATATTCAACGATTTGCTTTTTTGTTTCACTCGATTTTGGGGCAAAGTAATCCGGAATATAGTACGGGCCATGATCGCTTGCGGTTAGAAAAGTAGCAAAAAATGGCTGATTCTTATTGTTTAATTGATTTAATATTGGAATTGAAAATTCAAACATATAATCATCCGGAACGCCCAGCGTGGTTTTGATCATATCTCGCGGATAGTCTGCCTTTGAAATGACACGCTGACAGCCATTGGCTTTTAAAAAGCCTTCAACATTGTCGAACTGTCCATCGTGGGTAGTGAAGTAAATCGTTGAATACCCTTTGTCGAGTAGCGTTGAATAAATGCCGTTATACCTTTGCATCGAAGATTCCTTCATCGGGTGTTGCCTGAAAATAGCCGGAAAGGAGAATAAAGTGCTAAAAACACCATTCCTGGTATGTATGCCGTTCGTAAAGGCATTCTCAAAATAATAACCGCAATTTGAAATGCTATCCAGAAAAGGGGTAAGACTATCAGGGTTTCCATGTCTGCTCATTTTAGCAGCACTCATGCTTTCCATGATGATCAGGATAACATTGTGTTTGGTGTTTTTTATTGTATCAAAATTTACTTCTCTGAGTATTGGATAGTTAGCATTTGGCTGAGTGATATTCAGATATGATTGAATATTTGAGATTGATAAATCATTATCTATCAGTGCTATGGATTTGTTTTCTGCCTTTTGTGAATCCAGATAGCTTCTGATAAGTGTGAAATTCGGATTGAGACCCAACTGATTTAAAAAAGGATTGTTGCCAAAATAAGCAGTACCTATTCTGATTGGTGATTTTTCTTCGATGCGACCCCGAATGCCCAGAAATATCAGACCTGTCATTAAGATTGAAAGGCCGATTGTAACATACAAATTGTTAGCAGGCAGTGCAGATTTAAAAGTCTTGAAAAATCTATTGATGAGTTTTATAAATATAAATATTAGTGCTATCAGCGGTATGATAATAATCCAATATAAAGGTTCTTGAAATATCATCTTAATTACAAAAACAGGGCTGTCAATCCATTGAAATGCAGAAATTGAGAAGCGGGAGAAAAATTGGTTGAAGTAAGGTATATCAGCTGCACAAACAATAAATGTTAACGAGAAAATCAGTATCAGAAAAATTTTGGTGAAAGCTGTTAAAGTCCGGCTAATGGCTGATTTACTTTTGATAAATTGATTCGCAGTAAGGATCAGAAATGGCAATAAAATAACATAACTGGCAATTACAATATCAAACCTTATTCCCATCGTAAAAGCCCGAACAATATCATAAAAGCCTGAATCTCCTATTCTTTCCAGTTCAGTGGTAAAAAGCAGAACCCTGAACAGAAAAAAAATCAGGATAACGATGAGATATATTTTTAGAAAAAGCTGTATTGTTGCGGGTATTCTTTTTGTCATTAACCTAAGCATTAGTTGTGGCTATGCCAAACAAGAAACAAAAATATTAAAATTTCGTTATCATTATGTAAATATTAGATTTTCAGAATGTTCTTTTGCTAAATGTAGAACTCTGAGAGATTTTCTGAGGTATCTCGAGCGGATCTCATTGAGTTGAATTCCTTAGTTGAGGGAGGATTTTACGAAAATAATTGAGCAGAATAGGAGGAGTTTAAGGAATTTGGGTGATGCTATTATGTAAACAGCAAATAATCAGTTTGATAGAGAGGAAGCGGGATAAACTCAGGTCACAGGCTTTCCTCACAATTTATTGTCAGCGTATTGAATTCATTGTGATTCCCAACATTTATGCTGGAAATCAGTATTTATTGTAACGCTGCTTTATTCCATTGTCACGTCTTTCAGCACTTGTCTGTATGCGTTAAAGATATTTGCCCGCGATACAAAACCTACGTATTTGCCATTGTCGATCACCGGAAGATTGAAATAGCCGGTCTTCCTGAATTTATCCATCACACGCTCCATGGGTTCATTTGTTGAGACCTGTTCTTTGGCCTGCATCATATAGGTGGTGATGGGTTCCTTGTATTTGTCCCGGTTAAACATGTCTTTGCGCACATCATCCATATCAACCAAACCGATATAGGTATTGTCGGCTTCCACCACCGGAAAAATATTACGTTTCGATTGGATGATGAGCTTCGTAAGATCTCCCAGATTAGCTTCCGGACTGATGGTAAGCAAATCTGTATCAATTACTTTTTTCACATTCAGCAAGGTGAGCACAGTTTTGTCTTTGTCGTGCGTCAGCAGATCGCCGCTTTCGGCCAGTTGTTTGGTGAAGATGGAATGCGGACTAAAGATTTTCACAGTAAAAAAAGCAATGGCCGTACTCAACATCAATGGCACAATTAGCTCGTAGCCGTTGCTCATCTCGGCAATCAAAAAGATCGCCGTAAGCGGAGCATGAAGCACGCCGCCCAGCACAGCCGCCATGCCCACCAAAGTAAAGTTGCCTTCGTGAATGGGATGCAGGTAGCCAATTTGATTGATAAATTTTGCCAGAGCAAACCCGGTGAGGCCACCCATCACTGCTGCCGGCGCAAAAATACCGCCAATACCTCCAGCTTCTGTCGTAAGGGCCGTGGCAATCACTTTGAGTAGAACCAGAAAGACAATAAAAAGCAGGAAAACCCACCAAACGTCTTTGAACGCAAACAAAAAGGTGTTGTTAAGCAATTGGTCGGCATTTCCATTCATAATCAGCTTGATGGCCGCATAGCCCTCTCCGTATAGTGGTGGGAAGATAAAAATCAAAAGGCCCAGTGCCAGGCTGCCAATGATAAGTCTTTGATATTGGTTTCCAAACTTACTGAATCGCCTTCGAATAGCATGATGTATGCCGCTATAGTAAAGCGAAACCAAACCACTGAGTACACCTAAAATCACATAAAAATGCAGGTCGTAAATCTCGAAAGGCTGGGTGATTTCGAAATGAATTAATATTTCATCGGAGAGGAGCAGCTTTGCCGTGATAGCACCTGTAACAGAAGCAATCAGCAATGGAATTATGGATGCCGTAGCCAGATCGAGCATCAGCACTTCCAATCCAAAAACAACAGCAGCAATCGGCGTGGTAAAGATGGAGGCCATTGCTCCAGCAGCGCCACAGCCGATAAGTAGGATGGTGTTTTTGTAATTCAGGCGTAACCTTTGTCCAAGCCCCGACCCAAGTGAAGCCCCTGCTGCTATAATCGGCGACTCCAGCCCGATTGAACCTCCAAAACCTGCAGTGAAAGAACTGCCCAGAACGGATGAGAAATATTTATGCCAGCGCATCTTGCCATCAAGGCACGAAATCACATACAAAATGCGCGGAATACCATGCTCGGTGTGATCCTTAAGCAGGTAGCGGACAATAAAAACTGTGATTACGATACCAACGCCAGGATACAAAATATACCACAGATTCTCAGACGATTTATCAAAAAAACCCGTGAGCAGTTCTTTGATGTAATATACAAAACTCTTGAGCAGAAATGCCGACAGTCCGGCCAGCAGACCAACCACAACGCTCAGCACAATCACAAAATAGCTGTCCTGGATATGCTTAACACGCCACACTATGAAACGCGAAAAAAGTGACGGCTGTTTCATGGCTGATTTTTGGTTTACCTTTTCAACAAAAATAGCAGTTTCTTTTGAAAAAGAAGGCAGAAAACATTTTTGTTAAAACTATTGTCCGATAAATTAAAATGTAGTCCTTGGGAACTTTTCATCAATTTCTAACACATTGATTACACACATTTTGTCCCTAACGAAACTGTCCCGGTAGGGACAAAATGTGGGTAGAATAAAAAGTTACCCCTGATTAGCCCGAGTCCCGTAAGTACGGGACGGCAATATTAAAGCGATTGAGCGTTTTTATGTGATTTTTACCGGACAACAGTGTTTAGTCAACCAACAAACTTAACCCAGGCTTTTTTTTGCCTCTGCACTCTATACAAGCCAGAGCTTTTAATTCTGGATGCTTTTCTTTCAAATTTTTAACAGAATGACTTCAAGCTGTTGGTATATAAGATGATACAATGCAATATCCTTTTCAAAAAGTGATGCTTTAGGCCTTTTGGTAATTTGTGGTTTTGCCACAATAACTGTAAAACCTATTTTCGCGACGAAAGACATTTCGTTTATTATTCACTTAAAACTTGTTATCATGACATTAACTCGAAAATTTTTAATGCTTACTGTCGTTTTTACATTTATGTTTTTTGGATTTGTGGTGCAGGCTCAGGTGCAATCACAAAGTCTGCAGAAGAAGATGCAGAATCAGGAAAAACAACAGATTTCAGATTCAACGCTTCAACAGTTTGCCGGTGCGCTCAAAGTTGTTCAAGCTATGAACAAGGACGTACAAAAGGAGATGGGCGAAACGGTTACAGAAGCCGGAATGGAAGTTGAGCGTTATCAGGAAATAGCCCTGGCCAGTCAAAATCCGGATGCAGAAGTTGACATGACAGCTGAAGAACAGCAAAAAGTAAAACAGATTAATCAGGATCTGCAACAACTTCAGATGAAAGTTCAAACCGAAATGCAGTCAGAGATCACCAAACAAGGCCTCACAGTTGAGCGCTATCAGGAATTGGTGACAATCATTCAAAGTGATCCCGCACTTATGCAGCGCTTTCAGCAAATTATGCAGAATTAAAGCTGCCATTTCTACCTGGAATAGCATCTAAAAAACGCAGCCAAAGCAAACTGATAAAGCAGCAAACGTGAAGCCGTGAAATTGCTATAGCTTTTGGTCCCGTTGAGCAGGAGCGTTGGCTCATTTCAACTTAATAAACCTGGTTTTAGTATTGTTAGATCATAGAATAATGACAAAACAAATCAACAAACCTGCCTGCCGACTGAAAAGAGGTAGGACAACAAATCAACAATCCCGTAAACCCTCTCCTCAAAGACCCACTTCCAGACTAAACTTAAATCCAAAATTCTTGCCCACTTCATCATATCCGTAGGGGCCGAAACGGTAAAATGTTCCTAATCCAATCTTCAGGGTCGGCAGTTTCAAGAGTCTGTGTATCAGTAGTCCACCTTCGTAAAAACCATGTTCCATTGTATTGTAGCTTATTCCTTGATGCAGCTCAGGATGTTCAAGGCTTCCGAGCCCGATATTCAAAGCCAGAGCAAATTCTGGTTCAAATTTATTCTTACGCAGTAGCAACTTTCCAAAGTTGTGGGTCAAAAATAGTGCTCCAAAGCGGTCTGAAAGAAATTCGTTTGTTCGCATGGTGCCAAAGCTCTCGGGAGCATAAAGTGCAAATCCACGAAAAGTACCAGGTGCATTAAAAAGTTCTGTTGCCGGAAGCAATTCATCAGCTATACCACCCAGCAGACTGATAGTTGTTGTGCCGAAATAGGGTGTAAAAAAACTGTAATTGGTTTTCAGCTCAATTTTTTCTCCCTTGAAACCACCATCGAATAACTGATTGCTAAACTGTGTATAACGCAGCCACACAATGGGATAGTCAGAGCCAAGAGATATAAGGTTACGGGTGGTTTGCATAAATTTCTCTTTTAGGGCAAAACGGCTCTCTAGCTGTATCTTGGCAAAACGAAAATCTTTTTTAGGATTTTCATCAGCCATAAACTGATACAAATCCATTGCGGTTTTCTGCTCTGATATCAACACAATTTTCCAGTTGAAATGCCGCAGTGCCCTGAATTGAAATCCGGCAGTGGCAGAACGACTCATATCCATATTGTTGATATAAAAAAGTCTGTAATTGTCAGGTGACCAGGGGTTTTCGCTTTCGCTAAACATGGCAAAGCCTCCACGTTCAACAGCCTTATAATGGTAATCAAGCCATAAGCCTGTGCTCTGGGTTCGGTTGAAATAGGTGTTGAGTTTCAGCCCGTATTTCGCTGTCTGATCGCCAAAACCATAGCCCCAAAAACCTGACATCCTGAACTTTCTCGAAAATTTGTCATTGGTCTGCAAACCAAGCCCCAGGTAAACACCTTCATAATCATTAAAACGGATAAGCTCTTTCAGGTTCAGGTCCAGCTTGTTAATAGGAATTTTTCCGGTCAGCAGGGTTTCAAAACTTTTGGCAATGCGGTCGAATTGGTTGGCTTTGCCCAGTGAATCCATAAAGCGGTATGTTTCAATTGTCCGCTCATTAAGGCTGTCGATACGATGCTGCAACCAAAAGTCAGCATCTTTTTCGGTGGCATCGGTGGCAACTTCAATATCGATATGCGAAAACTGCCTTTTAACCAGTTCAGGATTCAGCTGAATATCGCGTAAATAACTTTTTCCGATACCAATCATCGGATAATTGCGATCTTCCTCTGCCATCACCGCATTGCTGAGTAAGATATTGGTGTTGAGCTGAACAGGAAACCACTGCCTGCCTTCAATTTTATCGTACATCTGCTGTATCTCAATACTGAAGCCTGTTTCTTCGCGATCGGGTTTGGCGGTAATGTTCTGAATGGCCCAGCCATCGGAGCGTATGTTCATCACGCCTTTCAAGCCGTCGAAATTGGTGTTGCGCAGCGGCCTGAACGAAATGGTATAGAGCGTATCTTTTTCATTCACTACATTTTGTTGCTCCAGGATAAAAAGGTATTTGCGCTGGCTGCCCTTGCTAATTGGGTTGATGTAGTTTTTGTCAGCGATACGAATCGTCTCCTGATAAAAGCTCCGGCTTTGAATTTGTGCCATTAAAAAGATAAAGATGGGATCCTGAAAACCAGAAATCTTTGTCGCCAAAACGTTTTCGTAATTTCGGTCGGGAGCCATGAATTTTCGTTCCGTAACAGTTTCCATCATAAACAGATCGCGCTGGCGCAGAAATTCGCGGGCTTTATGATTGGTGTCGGAAACAATTGTATCAGTTGGCTCTTTTTGCACATAATTCAGGGTGTCGATGGTCAGCACCATTTTATCATAAGCAGTATAGGCAAAGGATGAAAGCTTCTCGGGATTGTTTTTTGCCTTGTAAAGTAACACGCTGTCGATAATCCGATGTGCCGGATTGATGCCGGGGCGCACCACTACTTCTTGCAGGTCGATGCTTTGCGCTTGTAAATAGATCATGAGGGTTTTGGGATGGCTCTCGAAATGCTGTTCATAAGCCTGATAGCCCACATAGCTCATCCTGAGCTGATACACAGGCTCGCTGCTTATCAGGTGAAATTTACCATCGATATCAGTGGTGCCGCCAAATATTCCATCATTCAGCACGATGTTCACAAAAGGAAGGGCTTCATCGGTTTTGCTGTCTTTTACCAGTCCTTTCAGCTCATATTGCTGCGCCTGCGCGATGCCGATGCTGAACATTAAAAACAGCAGCAGGAAAATGATTTTTGATTTCAACTGCATCACACTGCGAAATAAGCTTTCAGGGTTTCCAGCGTATCCTGCCCGGTGATGATATCCTGCGCCACCTCACCTTCGTGAAGCACCACAATGCGATCGCACACTTCGGCAATATGATTCAGGTCGTGACTGGAAATCAGGAAGGTAATTCCCTTGGTTTCCTGCATTTTTTTGATCAGCTTTACCAAGCGGCTCTGTGTGGTAGGGTCGAGGCTGTTGAAAGGTTCGTCAAGTACTACAATTTCCGGGTTGCCCATCATGGCTGCTGCAATTCCGGTTTTTTGCTGGTTGCCCATCGAGAGGTTTCGGATAAGCTTTTTGCGACCCAGCACCTCTCCATTGAAAAATTCCTGCATGCTTTCCAAAAAGGCTTCAATATCGCCTGTGCTCATGCCTTTTGTTTTGCCAACAAAATTGAAATACTCCTCCGGACTCAAAAAGTCGATCAAAAATCCCTGATCGAGGTAGGAGCCAAGCTGATGCTTCCAGTCTTCACTTTTTGCTACATTTTTGCCATTAATAATTACTTCTCCCTGATCGGCACGTATCAGATCGAGCAGCAACCTGAACAGTGTTGTCTTTCCGGCACCGTTATTGCCTACCAGTCCGAAATTGACGCCTTTTTCAATGGATAAGGCGGTAATGTTTAATACAGTAGTTCCACTGTAGGATTTCTTTAAGTCGTTGATTTGTATCATCTTGATGTTTATTTTCTAAGGTTAATTTTTTTCTCTGAATCCTTCGGCCATTTGATATTTTCGGTCCTCCAGGTTGTTTTCGATCATTTTTGCAAATGCTGGCCTGAACAGCAATCCCAGCATACCTATCCCTCCCAGCGTCAACATGCCAATTTCGGGATTACCAAACCATTTAAATGGCATGTAGATCAATATGGGCAGGGCAAAAGCCGGAAGCGTTATCAACCAGTGCATGCTGCTTGTGCCCTGATAGTTGAAAGCGCTGCCTTTACTTAAAACAAGTGCCTTTTTGTTGTAGGAGGCAAAATAAAGGGATACAGGAGCCAATATGCCAATGTTGAAAAGCGCAGTGGCAGTATTGATGATCAAAATACTTTGGCCAAAATAGAGATAGGGCAGCGTAAGAAACCAGGAAATTACTACAACCGTGGATCCTGTTATCAATTTAGCCCGCACATACTGACGTTTTGGGATTCTCGAACTGATAATCAGATCCCAGTAACTGCCTTCGTTGGCAAAAGCATATTGAAGGTAATTCAGCATTAAAAAGCCCGAAATAAAAATGCCTATAAAAATCATAAAACCACCATCGCGGCTGTAATCTTCGTTGGGATAAAAAATCAGACCATACGCTAGAAATATTGGGGCCAGAAACAGGATTGATTTCGTGCGTTTATTGCGCAGATACAGTTTGATGTCCAGTAGCATAATTTCACCAATCATGCCATAGCGCTGCAAATATCCAAACTGACTTCCCGCTGCCTTGTCTGTTTTTGCTTTGCTAAGTTCTTCCAGGTACAGCTTGTTCCGTAAAAAGCGGTAATTGATAAGATAGACGAGCATAAAAGTGAAAACCGGAATGAGCCAGAGGATTTTGTTTTCCATCATAGCTGTGATGAAGTCAGCAAACAATTCGCTGTAAACATACCAGCCAAGATACTCGCCAAGAGCCAGTAAGCCAATCAAACCTAAGATCACACTCACCGTTTTGAGGTTGGTAACCATGAGTTTTTTAAGCCAAATAACCAGATAATTGATGGTGAGGTCGAAAAACATCATACCGGCCAGCCAAATCCAGGCAGCAGCGGTTCCCTCGTAATAACCAACCTGCTTAAAGGCAAAAGGTGTAAACAATATCAGACTGATTAAAGTGAAGAAGTTGAACTTTCCTTTGATCAGCATGAAGTGGATCAAAGCACTTTTTTTGATCGGTAAGCTTTGATAATGTCTTATTTCGAGGGCTGGAAGCTGTTGCATAAAAAACCGAATCACAAAACTGCCAACAAAATACCATGCAGCTAGCTGATAAAAGGAAGTCAATACTTCTGACTCTTTGGTGATTTCGTGCCAGTGGAAGGCTAGCAGCAACGAAAGCCCAATAGCTTCGGCCAGCAGAATAAAGGCTACAAAAATGAGTAGCATATTAAGCGCCAGACTTTTTTGCCAGATCGTCGATCGGCGAGCCTGTTTCATTTGATGATTGATAAACTGAAATGCAAGCATAGGTGTTGAATTGATCTGGTTGGTTTAACAAATATTATGCGGAATTTTATAAGCGTTTCACAATAAGTATTTAAAGTATAATTTCTCAGACAATACAAAAAACAAATCTGTAGAAAATCGAACAGCTGTGATCGGTTTTGAACATTACTTCAACTTAGGATTGTTTTGATGTCTGTCTTTATCCCGTTTCGTTTTTTTATCCAGGTTGGCTTGCAACGCCTCGGTGAGGTCAATGCCGGTTTGATTGGCCAGACAAATCAACACAAACAACACATCCGCCATTTCGTCGGCCAGGTTTACTGCTTCATCCGATTTTTTAAACGATTGATCGCCATAGCTGCGTGCCATGATACGTGCCACTTCGCCAACCTCTTCCATCAGCATGGCAGTGTTGGTGAGCTCGCTGAAATAACGCACACCCACTTCATTTATCCATTTATCCACCATTTGTTGAGCTTCATTAAGGGTCATAATCCGTTTGCTTTTAATGATCATATTAGATGAGGAGGTAAAATTAAAGAAATGTTTTGCAAAACAAGTTTAATAAGAGAAAAACAGACTTTAATCCTGTCGGCTGGATTAATTGATGCTGAGGAAAGTGCAGACCATGAAAATACTCACTCAGGCTTGCCAGCCGTAAAGCTGATTTCACTGATTTACGCTGATCACTAATCACTGCCCGAATCTGCAGTAGCTTAGGAGAAAACTGTCATAAGGCATTTCTGTGATGATTCAGGCATAAAATATTCTAATGATTCAGCCCACTCCGAAAAGTCAAAAATACTGCTGTTTTCTAGCTTTTTGACCTCTATCCCAAATGAGGAAAAGATAAAATTCAGCAGTTTTAGAAAGTCCCCCTTGGGAGATTTGAGGGCAAATTGAATTTTCGGAGTGGACTCTATGATTTACTATCAAAGCTGAGACACCCAAAATGCCTTACCTTTGCGCTTTTATTAAAAGCAGTTATCGTGCAGCATACTGATTCACATTTTACTTTGATTGCCAAAACAGTTTCCGGACTTGAGCCTTTGCTAGCCAACGAATTAGCAGCACTTGGTGCTACTGAAATATTGCCGCTAACCCGGGCAGTAAGCTTCAAAGCCGACAAGCGTTTGATGTATCGCGCCAACTATGAGCTACGCACTGCCTTGCGCGTGCTCAAGCCCATTCATCAATTTGTTGCCCACAACGAAAATGCTTTATACGATGGCGTTTCAAAATTTCAATGGCATGAGCTGTTTACCGTTGACCAAACTTTTGCCATTGATGCCGTGGTAAGCGGTAGTGCCTTCACCCATTCGCATTATGTGGCTCTGCGCACCAAAGACGCTATCGTTGATCAGTTCAGAGATCGCTTTGGTGCCCGGCCTTCAATCGATGTGAATAATCCTGATTTGCGTATCAGTGTGCATATTGCCGAAAATCAGGTAAGCCTGCTTCTGGATAGCTCGGGCGAATCGCTGCATAAAAGGGGATACCGTACCATGGTGGATAAGGCACCGATCAATGAAGTGCTGGCGGCCGGACTGATCTTGATGACAGGCTGGCAAGGCGATCGCAATTTTGTGGATGCCATGTGTGGTTCGGGCACTATTCCCATCGAAGCTGCCATGTTTGGCATGCAGATACCGGCCGGATATTACCGTAATTCCTATGGTTTTATGCGCTGGAAAGATTATGAGCCAGCACTGTGGGACAGCGTGAAAAGCACTGCTGATGAACAAATTCGGGAAATGGAAGGCCATATCCTGGGCTCAGATCACTCGGCCAAGGCAGTTGAGATTGCCCGTGCCAATGTGCGCAATGCTCACCTTAATCACGATATTCAAATCATCAAAAAAGATATGGAGGCTTTGGTGCCGCCCGAAGGTGGTGGCATTTTACTGATCAATCCGCCCTATGGTGAAAGGCTGGAAGAGGAAGACCTCACCGCTTTGTATAAAACGATTGGCGACAGCCTCAAAAAGCAATTCAAAGGCTATAATGCCTGGATCATCAGCAGCGATTTTCAGGCCATGAAGATGATCGGGCTGAAACCATCAGACAAGAAAACCGTTTTCAACGGACCGCTCGAATGCCGTTATATGCGTTTTGATATTTTCGAAGGCTCCTACAAACAAATGAAAACCGAAAAAGCTGAAAAGCGCAGGGAGTGAGAGTTCATTTTTGAGAGGTAGTTAGGGTCTGCTGAAAAAGTCTGTCGTATGCCAGATTCGAGGCGACAAGACAAAGATGTATCGATATAATTCGAGTCGCAGGCAACACAGAAGATGGCGTGCGACAGGCTAGCTAACACATTGTTGTTAACATTTTTAAAATCAGAATAGACTTTAACGAAGTAGCTTGATTCAACTATTACACTGTACTGCAAGGATTTTAGATGATTTCTCATAAAAACCTTGCGGAAACCACAATACAATAAATGGCAACTTAAATTATATCAATGTGTTAGGTGTTTTTCAGCAGACCCTAGTTAACAAGCTCAATCCCTTTTAGTCATAATGGCGCTGTTCAATTGGAATTTGCTTTATTTTCTTAATATTATCGATAATTTTAAGAAGCGTGAGTTTCAATTTTTCTTTTTCAGGTGGTTCACCCCAAAACATATCATCTAACTCCCAATCCTCTGCTTGTAATATTTCTTTGGTAAGTTTTTCTGCTTTATCAAGGTATTCGGTTTCATTTTTACAAATACCAGATAATAAGCCATAATGCAAAGTTAAATCATGCGTTAATTGCTCTGCCTCTCTTAAAATTCCATTATATGCTTCTCTTGATAAATCGTCTGTATCCATAGTTGTGCTTTTTTTAGTGACATTTAGACATTCCGACCTTCGACCTTCCGACATTTGACTTTCCGACCTTCGACATTCCAACCTTCGACATTCCGACCTTCGACATTCCGACCTTCGACATTCCGACCTTCGACTAATCCCCATCCTCCAACTCCTTTAATACTTTTTCCACATCCAGCTCGGTAGCCTGTAACTTGTTTCTGCAGATGCTGATCAATTTGGCGGCTCGTTTCACCTTTTCCGAAAGCTGGTCCACGCTGATCTCTCCGCCTTCGATCTCCTGAACGATCAGTTGCAGTTCTTCAAAGGCCTGGCTGTAATTGATTTCTTCTGATTTATTCATGATGTTCTGATTTTTCGTTGATAGTACTGATCAATTCGCCATCCTGCAAAATGGTTTTAAGGCTCGCACCCGTCTTCACATTTTTGATGGAGCTAACTAATTTCCCTTCACTGTAGGTGATGGAATAGCCTCTGCGGAGCACATTCGCCGGATCGAGTAGCGATACTGTTTTGGCATTAAAATCGAGCTGGGTTTTGTTATGCAGTAAAAAACCCGAAATGCTTAATTTCAATTGTTGCTGCAAAACCAAAAGTCGTTCATCTTCTTTTGAAAGTCTCCTGCGTCCCTGCTGACGGATTGAAGTATTGATATCATTTAATGCTTTATCTTCCAGCCTGCAGCGGTTCATGGTTTGCTTGTTGATGGCCTGCCACAATTCCTGAAACTGCTGTTTGTTACGCTGTATAACTTTTAGGCTTTGGGTCTTGAGTCGTTCTGCGAAATACTCCAGGTGTTTGTTTTCATCACGGGTTTTGTGTTGAACCTGCTTCAGCTTGAGGGTATAATCATTCAGGCTGTCTCTGAACATTTCAAATCTATCCAACAACATATCAGCCAGTTCCGAAGGTGTGATGGCGTTGGTATGCGCCACCATTTCGCTCACCGTTTGATTGGTGGCATGGCCTATCCCGGTTATTACCGGCAGCGGAAAAGTGGCGATGCTGTAGGCCAGTGAATAATCGTTAAAGGAAGCTAAACCCACTTCTCCGCCGCCTCCGCGGATAATGGCAACCACATCAAAATGATTTTTCAATTTGCTAATGCTATTTAGCCTCTGTTTGATCTGCTCAACAGCCTGTGGTCCTTGCAATAAGGATGGAAATAAATGATATTGTAGGCTAAAGCCTTTCATACGTGCCTGCATAATTTTTTCGAAATCGGCAAAGCCTTTGCTCGTTGATACGGAAATAATGGCGATTCGTTTGGGTAACAGAGGAATTTCCAACTGTTTATTCTGTGCGAAAACGCCCTGCTGTTGCAGCTTTAGGATGGTTTCCTGTTTTTCGCGTTCCAGATCGCCCAGCGTAAAGGAAGGGTCAATATCGTGTATCAGCAAGCTTAAACCATAATTGGCTTCAAACTGAATGCTTACTTGCATCAGCAGCAGCAGGCCGTCGCCCAAGGGCTGTTTTACCACTTGCAAAAAAAGCTTGTTGATGCGCTGGTAGTCAGCACTCCAAAAAGTGCTACGCATCTGTGCCAGCATTCGTCCGTCCTGTTTTTGCACCAGATCGGGATAGCAATGCCCGGAGCGGGGATAATGGTTTAGCTTATTCATCTCAGCCTTTAACCAAAACCTTGAGGTATAGCGCTTTTGAAGTGTAAGTTTGATGCTTTGGGCTACTTCACTCAGGCTAAAAACTTGTCTGTTGGCAATCGTTTGTGGCATAAAAAAATGGCTGAATCGCAAAATTACGATTTCCGTTTTATACTTCCAGCCTTGCTCGAAGAAAGTTCTTATGGTCTTCTGTTTTTATTTCTTCAAACTTAGCGTATCTTAGCTCCTCAAAACATTATGATTATGCTTCGTCTGTTGCTGATTACTGAAGATATTGCTGAAAGAAAGCAATTTGCTGGACTTGTATCGAAAATTAACGGGATGGAGTTGCTTCATCATGTCAAGCCAAAGGAAGGCGAAGTGATTCAAAGTATTTCAGAAAGTAAGCCTGATGTTGTTCTCATTGGTGGCTGTAAAGTACAAAAGGAGAGTTATGATTTTGTGACTGATTTAATAGCTCGTTTTGCCCATATTGCCTTCATCATCTCCTGCACCGAAAACAATTTAAAGGCTGCATTGTCGCTCATCGCTGTTGGGGCGCAGGATTATCTGATCCGCGATCATACCGATGAGTTTATTTTGGAAAAGACTATTTTGGCAGCCATTGAGCGCGAAAACCTGCGAAAAAAACTTAGCAAGGCTGTCGAGAAGGAACTTGAAGCAAGGCAGTATAGCAACAGGCTGTTGAGTAGGATGAGTCATGAAATCCGCACCCCGATGAATGCTGTGATTGGGATGGCTGAAATGCTTTGTGAAACAGAGTTAACAAGTAAACAGCGCTACTACACCCAGCTCATCCGCGAAAGTGGCAATATGCTGGTTAGTCTGTTTAACGATTTGCTGGATTATTCCAAAATTGAAAGCGGACGTGTTAAAATTCATAATCGTCCTATGCCGCTGAGGCAGAGCATGCAGGAAACCCTTGAAACGGTTTTGGGTCAGGCACTTGAGAAAAAGCTGGATATCATACTGCATATTCAGCCCGATCTGCCTCAGATGATTATTGGCGATGCACTGCGTATCAGACAGGTAGTGATGAATCTGATCGAAAATGCCATTAAGTTTACCGATGCGGGTCATGTATTGTTAAAGGTGAATGCTAATCATTCGGGCAAAGCGCCTCTTTTAGCTATCTCGGTTGAGGATACCGGTCAGGGAATCAAAGAAGATGTGCTTCCGCAATTGTTTAAGCCTTATGTGAAAGGTGAGGAGCACGAAGCAGCTCAGATTAAGGGGATTGGGCTTGGGCTGGCCATTTGCGACCATCTGGTGAAGCGTATGGATGGCGAGATAAAAGTGAGTTCGGAGCCAGGTAAAGGCACAACTTTTACAGTGCTACTTCCTTTTGTTTCGGCAGATGAAGATGAAACAACAAGCAAGCCGAGCTGCCTCGAAGGTAAAAATGTACTTTTTCTGACGCATGATAATTTGCTTGTCGATTTACTAAACGATTATTTCAGTCACTGGGGAGCAAAATTCGAGGCACGTAAGGAGGAGCAGGAAACGCCTGTCTTTACTGATGAACTGAAGGATTTTGACCTCTTGATAACAGACCTGCGTGCTAATTTCAAACTCGATCTTAAATTAGTTGACAGGGTGCGGCAAAAGCACGCGATCCCGCATATCCTGATTAAGGACCGTGAAAAAATAAACGACCAGTTGGTTGTTATTCGCAAGGATACCGTGATATTGCTGAAGCCTTTAATCATGCACGAAATGATTCAAACGGTAAAAGCTGTGCTAAATGAAGAAGCTGATGTGCTCAATCAACGTGACCATCTGCCGCCTGCCGATGAACATATGGGTGAGTATCATCCACTCGAAATACTTGTAGCAGAGGATAATGCCATTAATCAAAAGATAATTTTAAGTGTTTTAAGTCGATTTGGGTACAGTCCAAAGCTGGTCGAGAATGGTCAGATGGCACTCGATTCTGTTTTACAAAAGACCTACGATTTGATTTTGATGGATATTCAAATGCCGGTGCTGAACGGGATTGACGCAACACAGCAAATACGTGCCCGCGTTCCGGATTCTGCGCAGCCGCGCATTATTGCACTCACTGCAGATGCGCTTCAGAAAAGCCATGAAGAGTATAAACAAAAAGGCATGGATGATGTGTTGTATAAACCAGTACAAACCAAAGACTTACTTCGCGTATTAAGCGAAACGAACACCCGCCGTAAAACTACCGAACCTGAGGTGTTTTAGTCTTGATCCGGAAATTTTTCAGGTCTGCCATAAGCCGGATTATTTAAGAATTTCTCGTCATGTAAAGTTGCAATAAAAGCTTTCACATCAGCTTTTTCGGATGGCGTTAGCTGCACACCACCCCGCAACACATGATGCATAAGCGGGTCAACCTGATCAGACCATTTTACTTCGTGCGAATAAAAATCGATTACCTCATCCAATGTGGCAAAGCGCCCGTCGTGCATATAAGGACCGCTCAGGCTGATGTTGCGCAGTGTGGGGGCTTTGTAGGCTCCCTTGTGCATTGGATCGCCGGTTACTGCAAAGCGGTCGAGTGGATCATTAAAAATGGTGTCTTTGCCATTATTGTAGAATAAATGCGTGGTGAACAAGGGGTTGCCAAATCCTCCGTGGCAATGAAAACAATCGGCGCCTTCTTCGGTCGTGAAAAGGATAAAACCATTCAGTTCGCTTTGTGTAAGCTGTTCTTCGCCACGGAGATATCGATCAATCTTGGCATCGGCCGAAACGAGTGTTCTCACAAATTGCGCAATGGCCCTGGCCATATTTTTAAAAGTTATCTGATCGCTTCCAAAGGCTTTGTAAAACAACTCAGGGTAGCCATCGAGCGACTGAAACAAAGCCTTTACGCGGTTGGTGTCGCCGTGCATCTCGTCGGGTGCTATAACAGAAAGGGTTACAATATCTTCAATCTGGCGTTGGTTGGGATTTTCATTGTTATTGTAAAAGCTGCCATTCCAGCCATAGCCGCTGCTGTTCCATACCAGATTGACCAGTGGCAAAACCACATGATGGGTTTGCTGTCCGCTAAGGCCGTGGACAAAACCACCTTCAAAAACAGGATGATCTACTCCGGGCTCAAAATTGTTTTCCTGGATATGACAGCTGGAGCAGCTCATCAGCGAGTCGGGATGGGTGCGACCACTCAGCCGGCCATCGTAAAATAAATAACGTCCCAGTTCAACGCCTTCAACCGTTAGTGGATTATCCTCGGGGATATTTAATTTCGTAGGAAAAGCATACGGAATCTCCAATTCATAGGGAGTAGGCGTGTAGGCTGGCGGCGGGTCAATAATTTCTGTTTTGTCAGAACAGGCCACCAAAAAGAGCAAGAATCCTAAAAAGATTCCTGGAACGAACTTATACGTTTGACTCATTTGCCATTTCTCAGTTCAAACACCATTGGGCCATTTTGAATGCCAATTTCCATAGCGTCTTGTTGCTGCATGATGGCACCGCCCCATACATCATGGTCGTAAATTCTTTTTGCCTTGAACCATTGTTCGATGTGCATCAGTAACTCAAGTAAGGCGGTTTGATCTTGTTTTATGGTGAAGGGATGATTAAGCTCCACGGTAAAATAATTATGAATAAAGCCCATCACAGGAGGCAAAACTGAAGGTGGCTGATAGCCCGGACAATGTTCGTAGCTGTCGCTTCTGCCAAAATTGTAAAGCACTTCATTGGTTTTGTTTTCGTCGTAATATTCCTGCCCGATACCCAGATGAAAATTGAAAGGCTCTGTTTTTCCCTGCTGGTTGATCCATTTGCCGTTAAGCTTCATATAATGGTATCCTCCGCCCAGATAGGTAGGCCAAAACATATACGATTCGGGAGGATTAACAAAGCGATGGGATTGGTTTTCGGCCTTGTTGAAGCCAAAAGTAAACTTCACACCGGCATATTCACCAGCAGGAAATTGCTGTCCTGTGTTGATAGTCATGCTTTCGGGGATATCCGTATCAACGTAAAATACCGATTCATCATCCTTGTTTTTAACGAGATATTCCGTTCCGTCCTCTGCTATAAGTTTTACATTGGTGATAAACCATTGAATCTCGGTTACCATATAACGGTTGCCGGCTGCATTGGTATAAATCAGTGCATCTGTTGTTAATTCCTCATTATCAATGAGGTGGCTGATTTGAAAGGCTGTTTCGCCAAAACTTTCTTCGGTTGTATTGCTTTTCTGGCAGGAGCCGAAAGCAAAAAGCAGCAATACCGAAATGACAGGCATTAGCTTATTCATGGTGTTTGTTTTAAAATGGTTTAAAATCTGACGACCACAAAGATAACAGAGCTGCCTCAGATTGTAAAGTAAAACTGGTAATTTAGATTGCGTTTTAAATAAGCAGTTGAGGTTTCTGTGGGATGGATTGCAAAATACAACATTAGCCACGCATAGCTCCCGCGCGAATCCTTTCGCGTGGTTTGAGAGAATATTAACTTTTAAACGTTAGCCGCTCCCGCGCGAATCCCTTCGCGTGGTCAATTAAACCAAAACAATCCCTTCTAACAATCCTTTTATACCACTATAATCCCGGGCACTACTATAAATATATTCCTCTGGCCTAACAACAAATCCGGCTTCAACAGGATTATTATGAATATAGTTTAGCTTTTCTTGTATCACTTTGTTACTCCATAATTCAATTGGATGGTTGTCATGCTGCCAAAACTGAAAGTTTTTAACGTTGGATGAGCTGTCTGCTGCTTTCTTAAACTGATCCAGTAACCATGCTCTTCTTTTTTCATCCGGATTATTCATGATCGCTTCAACAATCTTTTTACTGGTGAACCTTTTAAAATCGCCTAATAACAATTCTGGCCTTATTCCATTTATGCTCCTGAAAATTAAATGAATATGATTAGTCATAATACACCAGGCAAAAATTTCCATTCCTTTGTTAAACTGACTAAAGTGTAGAGCATCAATAATTATTTTTTTGTAATCTTCTCTTTCAAAAACGTCAATCCACTTTATTACGGCAAAGCTCACGAAATAGACCCCATCGGGATTCCTGAATTTGTAATTGCGGCTCATAAAGAAGATCTTGAATATTTTAATTTATTGCCACTCAAAAGGATTCACTCTGCTCAGTAGCGTAGGGTTGTAAAAATATGAAAAATTTTAAAGAACGTATTAAAAAGCCACGCGAAAGGATTCGCGCGGCAGCCTCAACTTAATTCTGCTATAGAGCGAATCCCTTCGTACGTTTCAATTATTCTAAACATACCTTTTTGGCTTTAATCTGAAAGATTATCAGCTGGTAAACGTTAGTCGCTCCCGCGCGAATCCTTTCGCGTGGTTTGAGAGAATATTAACTTTTAAACGGTAGCCGCTCCCGCGCGAATCCTTTCGCACGGCAACTCAAGAGCAAAGCTACATTTTCCTAAACCGTATTTTTCTTAGAAGCATCAAATCTTCCTTGGTGATCAAAAATGATTTAAAAGCGGTTTTGGTAATTCTTTTAAATACCACCAATTGATAAATCACTGCTGTTGAATAAGCCAAGGATGCGCTTAAACCTGCACCAATCAATCCGTAAGCCGGAATAAGCAGTATTAATGCCGGAACCGTTACAGCCAGTCCGTTGAGCGAGGCAATCAGATTGTATCTGGGCTGCCCCGTGCCCGAAAAATAATGACTGAATATGGTGTTGGCTGCCAATGCAATAACGCCAGGAGCCAAACTGATGATCACAATTTTTATCTCACCAAATTCCTTGCTGAATACCCATTCGAATACCACTTGTGGGATGGCGATTAAAAATAAAAGTGCCAAGGCTGTTAAGCCAACTGCAAATTTCAGCAGCACAATACTCAGCCTGGCACTGGCCTGATCGTCTTTTGAATTGCTGATTTCGGAAAACTGCACCAGTGAGATGCTCTGTCCTATCAAGCGCAGGCCTTCCGAAAGTTGTACGCCCGAGTTATAAATACCCACCGAACCAATCCCGCTCAGGCTTTTCAGAAAGTAATAGCTGAGGCGCTTATTGATCATGTGGGCAATGCTCGAAAGCTGCGTCATGCTGCCATAGTTCAGGATGATTTTGGGTGTTGCTTTGGCTTTTGGGGCATTCTTATCTTTGAAAAAAGGAGCCAGCAACAGCCATCCCGCTAAGGCTGGAACAGCATAAGCCACATACAAGGCATAAACGAAAGCTTTTTCGTCTTTCAGCTGCATGAGGTAAACAAAACCAATAAAGCTCAACAATTGCAGCCCAAATTGCAAAACGAACAGGCTGTTAAAAGCTGTAATTTTCTTCTTGCCCAACAACACATTCATATTAAAGCCATGCAGCGCGTTAATCAGCGAAAGTGCCAGAATATGCATCCCATAACCTTGCGGTATGACAAGCTGATAAATCTCCGGGAAAAATGACAGCAGTCCAAAAATCAAAGCGGTGAGTGCGATCACCAGCAGCATCCAGCTGTAGGAGATTTTTATCAAACTCCTGAGGCTGTAGCGCGAGCTGAAATAGACAAGGCCACTGCCAGCCATTAGTTCTATCACCAGCAAGATGAGGGTGATGTCGAGCAGGATGATGCCGGCCGTTCCCCAGGCTGCTTTGCCCAGTTCGTTGGTAGCAATCCACAGTATCAGTATGCCGCTAAAGGCATTGAGTATGCGTGTGCCGGTTGTGCTGAGGATTTTGTGCAGCATCAGTCAGTTTTATTCAGTTTGAGTTTGAGCTGATTCCAAAAGCCGGCAAGCGTAAAGGTGAAGCGTTTACCATCGATCACAGTATAGTTTTGATTTCCATTCAGGCTGTGCAGGCCTTTATTGTAAGTAAATGCTGGTAGTGGCATGATACGTTTAACGGGCTTTTCCTCAAAATGTTGCGGGCTCAGACGAACTATTTCATTCACTTCAACAGCTCTCCCGTAATGCAAGGTGCAATCCTGCGCCGGGCGAAAAAGCTTTTCTTCAATCTGAATAAAATCCCCTGCAGGACGTGAAAACCGGATATCGGTTTTTACAGGATTATTGGCATGGGGTTCAAAAGGCCCAAAAGGACTTACCGCATGATAGCAATACAGATGCACGCTGGGCAGGTTTTTCTGCGTGAAGAACAGATACCAGTGATCCTCATAGTTAATCAATGCCGGATCAACCACGGCCATGTCTTTTAGCAGCGTTTTGACTTTTTGCAACTTGAAGGTTTTCACGTCAAAGCGATACAGGTTTAAGGCATTGGCACTATAGCTCTCTGGCAGACAATAAAGCGCATCTTCATAAACAAACATAAAAGGAAATGAGAGGTGATGCGGTTCTTCCAAAACCCTATGATAAATCCCGAAGTCCTCAGATTTAAGGGCACAGGCTAAAACTGCTTTTCCCTTGCGATAGTCATATTGTTCGAAGAAAACATAGGTTTCATTTTGAAAAGCTATCACAAAAGGATCGGCCAGATAGGAGGAAGGCGCCGGCTTTACAAACCAACGGATGTTTTTAAGATAGCTTTTAGGCTTTTCAACAAAAGCATTTATTGGTGTATTTGTTAAACCGATGTTCCAGTCTTCCTGAAAAAACAAGTCGTGAAAATGAAAACCTACGCGGCGAAAAAAGGCCGTCAGGAAATAGCGTATCATTTGCAGGTTGCCGGGTGGATGCTTGATAGCTGCCTTTGATTGCGATACTTCTGGTTCAAAATCAGGATTGAGAAGCAAATCCCTGCAGCTTTGAAGGGGCAAAAGGGCACTTTCGAAATAAAGCTGATCCAGATGGGCTGCATAGGAATGCTTGATCACCTTATAAAACTGTCTTCTCAATATCAGGCCTTTATCTAAATCCTTTGTCAGTTTTTGCAAGATAACGCCATTGTATTCGTGGCTGTGCATAAACTCCCAAAAGCCCGGCGGACCACCACGTATCAGCCTTTCATCGTCGTGATGAAACGACCAAACCCCGTAACGGGCAGCCTCCAGTATTTCGCCTTTGATGATGTTGAATCCAAAGCGTAACAAAAAATCCAGTTTTTGAGATTGGATAGTGCTGATATCAGCAGGTGAAAAATAGTTTGAAAGTCCTTTTTTCAGGGGTTTACAATACAGTTTTTCAATGGATTCAACTTCCGGACTGATATCCGTTGGGGCTTTGCTTTTAGGCTTAAAGACATACCTGTTCCATAGGCGGAACAACAAATTTTTGTAGGGATAGGAGCGCAGGCGTACAAAAAAGCCAGGTGTTGAGGTAGGAGCTTCGTCATTGATTACGATCAGTGACAGCTGAATGCCATTATCCCGCAACTGCCTGATCGTCTCTGCCTGCCAGCACTCCAATTGCAAGCTGTTGCACAGGAGTCCGAAGCGTAATTCGTTTGGCCTTTTCGCTGAAGTTTTCACCCTATTTTATGTTGTTGAGCAAAAGTAACAATCTTTGGGGATAGTACTGCTATATGGAGTGATTAGCTGTAAACAGGTTTTAGACTGTTGAAGTGATTATATTTTTCAATGATGGAAGTCTGAATAGTAATACATACTTTGTAGCCTCTATTTTGTAGTTACTTACTAATTTGAAATTAATTTAAATAGCATTGCAAAGTCTTTTAAACAGCCGAACATAGAAATTTGCCGGATTAAAAAATGAAACATCTGGCAAAGAATAATTTTGCTTTTTTAAAAAGATGTTTCTATTTTTAAAGCCGAAAACAAAGCCATGAAATCAGCCAACTCTTGCCCATTTAGTTTATATACCCCAAACAAATTGTTTGTCAGGCTAGTTGGTTGCTTAGTCAATTCGTTTTATAATATTGATATACAGGATATTACCACTAATCCAAATAAATACCGGGCGGAAGTGGCTTACAGGCCTGATCCGGCATTTTGTTGGTTGCATTCACGATCATACTCACACACTTTTATTTCGCAAACAGTTTGTGCGATATTGAACAACAAAATTTATCTTTTGGCTGGGGAAGAATAAGTTCGATCGATGACTGCCGTCAATTTTCTATTGACGGCGGATCCTTATTTTTTTTCCAATTATTATTTCCAATTAAACTTTTCAAACGATGAAAAACTTAAAATTAATCAATTTGTCTCAAAATGCATTAAGTCAAATCAAAGGTGGTGAAGAAGGTGGCGGTGGTACAGCACCAGCTTGTAGCTGCAGTTGTGATTGCGGCTCTGGTGATACTACCTATCAACAAACATATTCAAACCGTCAAAGCGCAGCAGTTACCGGCCCTAAAAACGGCCTTCAATATTGATGTTATATTCCGGTTTAAGAACCTACTATAGGTTCTAAACCGGAATTCATTATTTTACAATTTATTAGTTTTATGAAAAAACTGTATGTTTTACTAATAGGCTTGCTAGTTTCAATATCTGCAATTGCCCAAAAAAGACCTCAAACCATTATCAGTCCTTTCGTTGACACAACATTTTCAGGGTTTAAAGAGATTTATCAACTGTGGGAAAGTTATCTGGATGAACTTAATCATTACAGTGCCAGACAAAGCTACATCTTAAACAATTTTCCTGATCCTTTGCAAAAATACTGGGATCAAAAGGAGTTAGAGTTATATGATTTTCCAGATTTATTTTATTCATTTAAACGGGGATACGGAAACGTTTTCTATCCAATGGAGAAACAATACCTACTTGGCATTGTAAAAAGAGATGAATATTTGTTTGAGTTGAGATCAATGTTCATCTTTTATCCGGAGGAAATGTGGAAGGGAATCCCTTCATACATAATTACTGTCCCGGTGAAACAACAAACAGATGGGGGTTTTAAGCTTACCAATGCGTTTACGTCTCACAAATCTAAGCTACAGACAAAAAGACTCGGTTTAATCAGGTACTATTACGATCGTGACTACGAGTTCAATACAGAAAAAGCACTTGCAATGCAAACAAAAATTCAAGCCTTTAATGAGGGATTTGGTATTTTTTTTAACGACTCAATTACATATATTCTATCAGATAATATGACTGTTGCTGCTGAATGGTTTGGCGTTCAACATTTTGATATGGATTTCTTGTCTGGTTTGAGTTATTATGAAGCAAGAGCTCTTAAAACCAATAATATGGTTGTAAGTGGTGGCATTGGTGAAGATCATTTTCATGAAATAATTCATCTAATGCTTGCCAAAGTTAACATAAGTAGTATGTATCATTGGTACGAGGAAGGAATTGCAACTTATTTTGGAGGTTCATTAACTCACGAATACCCATTTCATATTAGAAGATTGAAAACGTACCTTCATGAAAATTCATGGATTGACCTCTCCGGGAGCTTGACAGGCTATTACTATGATGAGAATAACGGTATCCATTTTGGCAATCCCCCCGAAGGAACTTCATATAATCGTCAGTACTTTAATGATAAAGAAATGAAGTCAAATATTATTTATGCAATCCACGCAGCTATTGTTGATATTGCATTCAAACAGGGTGAATATGCCACAGTAAAAGATCTATTTCTCTGCAAAGCCGATAACGAGGATCAATTCTACAACTGTATTGAAGAAGTATTAAAGATAAAACGGGCTGATGTGAATACTTATTTACGTGAATTTATTAATAGAAACTACTAAATTAACTTATCTATATACTTGATAGAATGAAATATACGCTAATATTATTTGCCTATTTCTTGTCCATGGTAGTGTTTCAAACACCATTCAAGGAGGTTACACCCAGGTATATGATTGTGGTTTAGTTGGTAGTTCCAAATGCAAAGGCCTTTGTCCTGAAGAGATTGCTCCTATTGATTAAACTCACTTATTCTCCTTGCATATGAAGAATTCTAAACTACTGATTATCATCGTTTATCTGATATTGATAAGTATTATTGTGTTTGTGATAGAAACAAGAAACTTTGACAGATTGATTCAGTTTTCCATTATTTTTGGTGTTGGACTGGGATTTTATAGTGCTCATAAGCAAGGAGAAAAGTCTTTTTACTATGTTATCCTGACATTAACGGCTCTGCTTCCGGTATTGGTTTGGACTTTGTCGGGATTAATTAACCAAGAGATTCGTGGTTTACAATTTACTGCTGTTTTGTTTTTAGCTTTCTATATTCCGACAATATTTGGATATGTGCTGAACAAGTTGAGAATATCTGATGAAATTAAACATGCTATATTATTTGGAATTATTTTCACCTTCCTCTCGGCGGCAACCCGAAAGCTAAATCATGGCACTTCAGCCTCCATTACAATTCTTCTTGCTGGAATTGTTGTGACCTTTCTGAGTCCAAAATCAAAAGCTGCATCCATGAGGTTTCTTTTTGTGTTCAACAGTATTTATTTGTTATTAAATATTTTACTAGGTAGCTTTCCGGATGTCTTGCAAATGTCATTTCTTTTCTTGTGTATGGTATTTATAAGTATTATCAGCCATGTAATGCGGTTTTCAAGCTTTTCAAAAGTGAGAAAGCTTTCATGGCTTTTATCTGTCACTATGTTTATTTCAATCTTTGGATGGTTTGGACAGGAGAATTATGAAACTTGGTTTTATGCGAAACTTGACAATGAATCCATACAAAAGAAAGTTGATTATTCTTTTTTGACGACTGAAAATGTGCGCATCAGCTCATTAGATTCAACTGACAGAAAAATTATCATCCTCTTTTGGTCGGAGGCCTGTGCCAGCTGTAAAGAAGAATTTCCCTATTTTTCAGAACTTGCTGCAAAGTACGAAAACGACTCTTCTAAACTATTCTTAGCAGCGTATCTGTCATTAAAGAAGGATGATACGGCATATTATAATCAAATCACAGCGCAATCCTTTAACTTTAGCTGGGGTAGGGCAGCGAATAGTGAAATCCTCATGAAACAATTAAAAATGACAGGAGTGCCGCATCTGACAATATTTGACGAGCAAAATAACGCTATCTACAATGGCCACGTTAGCAATCGCCCCTGGATATGGGTGAACAGACCTTCGAGTTTTTTTTGATTTTTATTGTTTAGTTTTCTCTGATGCTTGTTCTATCTTCTGACAAGAATTAAAATATCAGGAAGATAATGCTGCTCTCGAAATGTAGGTTTCGACCGGTAATACGAAATCCGGAGCGAACAAGCTGAAGGAACCACGTCTCGGCGTGATCAGTATCCAGAGTAATTATTTGCACACCATAACTTCCCTTTTCCAAAACAAGCGTTCATTGATTAGAATTGATTATTTTTGAAAGATGAGCCGAAACATGAAATGAAAAAGATTTTGCAGCCACCGATTTCATCCCGGATTGGTGGGAGGTGGCTGCTGGAGGGTAAGTTTGATTTATGTAATAAAGAGATCAACACCTGGATACGATGAGATACTATTTAAGGGTTTTCTTTAGTTTCTATTCAAAAAACAAGCCAATCGCTTTACTTGCACTTGTTGGTTTAAGTTTGGGATTGTTCGGTATGTTTATCCTTTCGCTCAAATTTATCAACGAAACCAGCTACAATATGGATACGCTGGAAGGAAAGCAGATTTATCGGGTTATCACTACCAACCCAGGCGGATTCAAACAACCATTAGCACCATTTTCTTTCGGTGAAATGGTGTTGAGACAAAGTCCGTATGTTTCAACTTATTCAAGATATATCAAATTGCCCGGACATATTGGCCGGTTATACGGCCTTTCAGGCATAAGGGAAATCATTGAGGATGAGGTGTATGCCGCAGATAGTAGTTTCATTGATATATTGAATATCAAGAACCTGATTGCATCCCGGGCTTTAGAACTAAAGCCTGGACATTTACTGCTGGCTAAATCCAATGCCCTTAAATATTTCGGTTCGCACGATGTGGTGGGGGAAAGCTTTATTTTTAAACTGAAGGATAAACAACATGTTTTCGTTGTATCAGGAGTTTACGAAGATGTAGCCTGGAATAACACTTTCAGACCTGGGTTTATTTGTGATTTGAGTTTTTATATTGACGTTTTAATACAGGAATATGGATATTCCCGGGACGAACTTCTTACTTCATACACAAGCGATGATGTTGGTTACTTAATTAAAAGAGGAGGAAATACGTCAGAAAGTAATTTTGTTTGGTCGTTTAACCAATTGACCCACAATTTTTATCAGGAAAAGAGACCAACTGCCAGTGCTTTACTTCAACGCTATGAAGATATTTTTCATTATTCGGCCAGTGTTAAAAATGACTTTATAGAGAAGGGTGATGTTCAAAACCTGAAATATTATCGTATTTCGGTTCTTGTCCTTTTTCTGATAACCGCTTTCAACTACATCCTGTTACAAACCAACCTGACCGCGAAACGCCATCTTGAAATTGGCATACGCAAAGTACATGGGGCCAACCAAATAAGCCTGGCAAAACAGTTTATAGCTGAAGCCTTGTTGCTGGCATTTTTAACCATCCCGCTCATTGCACTTTATTATTTATTGTATAGCACATTTCTGGATGGCTATTTACTTCCACAAGTGCTTGTACACCAAGATAAACTATGGGAATATTTTCTTTGGCTCGGCTTATTGCTGATTGGAATTATTGCTGTTTCAACGGTCTATCTAAGTGTTTATGTTTCAGCCTTAAAACCTGTAGCTGCCATTTATGGTAGTCAAAGGCAGAACCCAAACAGAAAAATTGGCTTATTCGCCATAGTGGGTATGCAGTTTTTTGTCACACTTGTTCTTCTCACCTTTGCGCTTAACATCTATCGTCAATTGAATTACGGGTTTTCGCTGCATTCATCAGAAAAAAGCGATAATATCCTGCTTATTTACTTTGATTCCAATATTGATGATAGTGATTATGAAGCACTGAAAACAACACTTACATCACATAGCATGGTTAATTCGATGACTGGCGGCTTGGTGTTGCCTCCCTCGAACTCCAGTTCCTGGAGAGATTTTATCCCGGACAATGATTTGAATAAATCTGTAGTGTGCGAAATATACCATGTAAATGATGGATTTTTTGAAACCTATGGCTTATCTGTTGATGGCGAAGTGCTGCAATATTCGGGAGGCCTGTACCAGATTCATAGTGTTGTAATCAACAGAAAAGCGGTTGAGGCATTTGGCTTTGCAAATCCACTTGATGAGCGGATAGAAGGAAGACGTGTAGCGGGTGTTGTCGAAGATTTTCACTTTCACAGCTTACACATGGGAATAATGCCGATTATACTGTATCCAAACGAACAAATAACGAGAATTTTGGCGATCAGATTGAATGATAAAGCCTCCTCAGCAGCTTCCGCAGTAATTCGAGAAATCATTTCAGGTGTATTTCCTGGCAGGTTGTTTTCACTTCGCACGTTTAATGACGAAATTCGCGAATTGTACGCCCGGGAAATCGCTTTGAGGAATTTTATTATACTTTTTACAGTAATTATGTCAATAATTGCACTAACCGGGCTTACAGGTATAACCTTACATTATCTAAACTTAACAAGGCATAGTTTATCAATTAAGCGTGTATTTGGTGCGTCTTCCACAACAATTGTGAAGGACTTTTCAATGCACTTTGTGTTGATGATTTTTATTGCTATCGCTGTTTCTATACCATTTTCAATTGAATTAACATCCCGATTCAATGCTTCGTTCACCTATTCTGTACCCTTTTCGTATCTATTAGTCACTTTTGTTTCGGCGATTATGTTAAGCTTTATTATTTTGATTTGCTATCAGGTCCTTAGGAAAACGCTTAACAACAGTCCAATGAAATATCTGTCAGGTACGCGCTAATTAATCATTATTTCAAATACATAAAATGGAACTCATCAGAACAGTCAACCTGACAAAAGTTTATCGAACGGAAGATATCGAAACCATAGCCCTTAGCGACATCAATTTAACGATAAAGGAAGGTGAGTTTGTTGCAATTATGGGACCTTCGGGCTGCGGTAAAACTACTTTCCTTAACCTGATAGGAATGCTGGACAAGCCTTCGAAGGGAAAGTATTTCTTTTTGTCAGAAGATGTCAGCAAGGTTAATGAGAAAAGAAGATCACTATTACGAAAGGAAAATCTTGGTTTCATTTTTCAGGATTACAACTTGATTAGGGAATTGAATGTATTTGACAATGTTTGGCTGCCTTTACAGTATGTAAAAATGAATGGTGCTTCAAAAAGAGACATGGTGAGAAAGGTGCTTCATCAATTAGAGATAAGTTCACGTTCCGGCCATTTCCCAAATCAATTATCTGGTGGACAGCAGCAAAGGGTAGCCATTGCAAGGGCTTTGGTTTGTGACCCGCGACTGATCATAGCTGATGAACCAACTGGCAATCTTGATTCAGTGAATAGCACATTGGTAATGGAAATTATTGAGGAGATACACAAAACTGGAAAAACCATCATCATTGTTACACATTCAGATACAATTGCCTCCTATGCAGATCGGATTATTAGCTTAAAGGACGGAAGTGTTGTAAATCAAACATGACTCGAAATTTCAAAACGAACTCTAAATGTTAAAACTCCAACTCGATGTTTGTGGCTACAGCCGGCCTCCTTGCACATGATAGTCAGGTGCTTTGGCAGACAGCACAACCGGTGCCCAGGCTGGTGCAGTTCTGCCATTGCTGCGTTGTCCTGTGCGAATATGCCGATGGTAGCTTTTCGAACTATGTTGAATTGTGATCCGTATCCCAAATAATTATTACACACACTAACTTCCCTTTTCCAAAACAAGCGTTCATTGATTAGAAATGCTTATTTTTGAGACATGAACTGATAGCAGAAAAAAATAAAGATAGTGCAGTAATCGGCTACAAGCCACTTAACAGGCGACAGCTAAAGGGAGATAAATAATTTTTAGTTTATGGCTACAAAAAATTAGGTAAGCATTGAATGGATTTATCATTCACAATTTGCACCGAAATCATTGCTTTGTCTTAAATTAGATAAAAGGTAAAGATTAAATTTGATGTTTTGAAAAACGCCTGAGCTGAATTTATGAATCCTGAACGCATTATTTTGAAAACTAATTCATAAAAAAAATGGGCCGGCTTTTTGAGTGGAGTTTAGATTATAAATCTGTACGAGCTTGGGATAATAAGCACATGCTGCTTCAGTTAATTGTAAGGTGTATTGTTTTTTTAGTAAGTCTGAATACATTTTGCTACGCAGCAAGAAGTAATCCAAACGATGATAACAGAATTTTAAAACCAGAAAAACAATATTTGTATAAGGAATTGTTTACAGACTCCACTGGTTTTACGCGTATGTTTTATGTTTTGCTTACCACACAACCCAAACCAAAGTTTAATCAAACACTCATCAGGTACACCTATTACTTAAGTTTAGATTCACTGAATAAGAACATTGAGTACACCTGGGAGGAAACTCTTGCTACAGAAAGCAAGAAATCTTATGAAATTCACCCCCCAAGAGCAAATGAGAATGAAATTCATCAACTACTTCCATTTCCTGAGATTCGGCGAAATAAGAAGATTAATTCCAAATGGAAACAAACAATAACTGCTTTTGAGGGTTGGGACATACCAAAGCGAACTAAGATTGTTTCTTTGTATCAAATTGTAGTTGATACCACGATAATGTTTCAAGGGAATAGTACAGAATGTCGTAAAATCAAGGCCTTTTCTAAATCAAATTTAGGTAATGGACATTCAGACTTTTTGTTTCATGAAGATTATGGTTTTGTACTTATTATAAATGAGATTAATGGGATAACTACGAAGCTTGAACTTTTAAATGTATTTGAGAAACCTTAAAGATTAGCAGAGCAAATTGTTATACTCCACCCTGGTCCATATCTAAGGTCAGAATCCGGAAAAAATAATTACACACCAGAATTTCCCTCTTCCAAAACAAGCGTTCATTGATTAGAATTGATTATTTTTGAAAGATGAGCCGAAAGCTTTGTCCAAACTTCCAATGATAAGTGAAATATGAGTGGTTTTCTGCTGACTTTGATTGATAGGTTTGGATTTATTTTCAATCTTTTGCACTAACAAAATGTAAGTGCCGTTATTGGTGCAACAGCTTAATACTTAGCCCTTTCTGATCTGACCAGCCTTCGTGATCGGTGAGGCTGATAAAGAAATGATAGTCTCCCTCATCAAACAGCCCGCTGGCGTTGCCGGCTGGAATGCTGACCGATAGATTGGTTTCGTATTCCTGCAAACCCTCTGGAATAGTGTAGTCTCCGATGAGAAGGTAGGGGTTAACTGCTTCTTTTTTCGGATCGAGGGTGCAGTGAGTAACTTCGGTACTGTGCGAATGATGATCGAAATTGTTGTGTATCTCGATGCTGTATGATCCCAGCTGCACATTGTCAGAAAGTTTTAACTTCAGCAGAAATGATTGTCCAAAATAAAGGGTGTCGCAATTTATGGGGAACGCCTCTGCAAAACTTAAATCAATCACTGGTTTTTGGATGTCTGTTTCTTTATCCTTTTGGCAGGCTGATGTCAATAATAACAGTAACAATGGAAGCGATAATAATTTGATTGTTTTCATGGGATGATAATTCTTTGGGTTGTAAATATGCGATTTTTAATAAATGATTTGGATTGTGAAGTGACCTGAACAGGCACGATTGCTGCCAAAAGCGTCAGTTACTTTTACAAGTAAATAGTAATCAGCAGTTTGCCACGCCAGATCGCCTGTGATGGGCTTGGGGTCAGTGTTGTTGTCGTATTCGGCTCCTACCGTGATGCTGGCTGTAAAATTGTATGTTGTTTGCCCTTCGAAGTTATGCGAGTGAAGTAAGGTAATTGTATTTGTGGCATCGATGGCATCGTCGGATAGGTTTTGATCAGTTCGAACCAAGCCCACATACATCCCGCCAAGTGCCTGATCGTCGCTAACCATGCCGCTGATGCTGATTGTTTCGCCCTGATTGAAAACCTGATCAGCAGCAGGCGAATTGTTAATTTGTATCACTGGAAGTATATCATCCACAGGAAGTTGAATGCTGAGTTCTCTTGCTGCCACCGATTGTTGCCCCTTCTGATCGCTCACCAGGAAATGAAAATGATAGTCTCCCGTATCAGCATCCATTGGGATGGTGATGTGTTTGTGAAAAGTAGCGTTTTTAAGGCCTGAAAAGGCTTTATAGATTGTATCCATCTCCCATTCATGCTGCTGCATGAGGTAGCTACTTTGTTTCTGGTGCTCGTTTTCAGGATGAATTTCGATGGCCACTATATCGATCCTGCCTTCGGCAATTATCTCAGCTTCGATATGGAGCTCGCTTCCGGCATAGGCAATGCCGCTGTTTTCGTAGCCTAACTCAGTGAGATTTATTTGAGGTTTTGCAGTGGTTTCCTCATCCTTAAGGCAGGAGCTTAATAGCAGACTCATTGTAAGAAACATCAGGAATTGAAGATTGATCTTTTTCATGCTTTTAAGGTTTATCAGAGTTATTATTATTTGATTTTATAATCGAAAGGAATTGAAATATTAACAATAAAGTTTCTGCCGGCTTCCGGCACATTGATCAGCCGGTAATAGCTGGTGTGATTGAAATATTTTGTGTTCAGCAGGTTTTGCACCTGAAGTGTGATCGTTAAGGCTTGCTGGCCAATATTCAATGTTCCACCAAGATTCAGATTGATTAACTGAAAACCAGCTGTGCTTTCTTCGGGCGGGACGATGTGCGTTTGTTTGGAGATGATCTTATAATCCAAAGATGCGTAAGTGTTGCGCAGCGCACTACTGCTTTCGGGCTGGTATTTCAGGTTGAAAACAGCAGTGGCAGGAGGCGAAAAAGGCAAGGTGAAACCTTTTTTAGCTCCCGACAGTTGTTCAGCAAACACATACTCGCCAATCAGCCCCAGCTGAAAAGCATTTGAAATCTTGTAATGCGCATGAATCTCGGCACCATAGCGCAATACACGACTTTGCGTATAATAGAAGATCTGGTTTCCGTTTCCGTACAAGCGATCGTGTTCGGGACTGGGGTTGAGGTAGATGTAATTGGTGAAATAGCTCACAAAGGGTGTAAGGCCGATGGCAAATCGCAGGGCTTTGTATTCCAGTGAGGCATCCAGCTGGTACGATACTTCGGGCTCAAGATCAGGATCGCCAACCTCATAGCTGAAATGATGGTAGTTTACGCCATTGGCAGCCAGCTCTTTGGCTATCGGCATACGAAAGCCTTTTCCTAAATTGGATTTGAACGACCATTTCTCAGTCTGAAGTGTGTAGCCTATCGACCAGGTAAAATTGGCAAAGCTTCGGTTGAGCTTTGTTGCGCGTTGCAGATACCGCAAAAGGGTATCGCCATTTTCGATTACGGGCGAAGGAAACCAGTCGTGATACGCTGAGGTGTGGATTTCGCCATAGTCAAAGCGAATGCCTGCCATTAGTTTGCTTCGCACCGAAAAGGAGTGCCTGACGAAGAAAAAAGCACCCGATGAAAACTGCCTGAAAGCCGGGATGATAAAACCACGACCATCAATGCCGTTGTCCTGATATTCTGCGCTGACGCCTGTTTCGATATGCAGTTGCTGCGACTGGAGTGTTGCAAGCTTAAAGTTGGATGTGTAAACCAATTTATCAAACTGACGTTCGAGGTCGCGATCGAAGCTCAGACTGTCAGGGAAAATGGCTGGCATATAGCCATGATCAACATATTGGCTCCATTCCTGCCTGAAGTTGCGCTGCACACCCAAATCGAGCGAGACCATTAGCTTTTTCAGTTGAAGTGTGGAGGTGTTTAATAGTTTAAAGTGGTTCACCTCCTGATAGGGATATTGGATGTCGCGGCTTGATTTGTCGTGCAGTGCCGTGTCAACCCTGCGTGGCTCAAGGCCGTGGGCATTGGCAAAAAAGCCATTTTTGAGGCTGATATTGCTCATATAGAGCCGACTTTGAAAGCCATTTTGGATGTATCCCAGCGAGAGATGCATATTTTGTTCCTTACCTGCGGTATTGCGCAGCTGTCTGTCATGCAAAGCAGCCCTGAACGAATAGATGTCAACACTGTCAGCAGGCACTTTGAAATCACCATAATCGAGCAAGGTAAAACGTGCTGTGGCGAAGAAGTGGTTATGACGTCCGAAGAGGGAAACGGAAGTGCCTAAAAATCCTGAATTTGACTTGCCTGTCAGATCTATCGTGGCTCCTATCGTTTGATTGTCAGGTATTTTTTTGTTTTGGATATCAATAACCCCGCCAATGGCGTCGGAGCCATACCTCAGCGAGGCAGGCCCTTTGATTACTTCGGCCCGTTCCACCGCATACTGATCCACTTCAAGCCCGTGATCGGAACCCCATTGCTGGGCCTCGTGTTTGATGTTGTTTTCGACAACCACAACCCGATTAAAACTCAATCCCCTGATTACTGGCTTCGATTGTCCTGAGCCAATACCGATGGTGCTTATGCCCGGCAGACGCTCCAGCGAGTTCATCAGGCTGCCTCCCAGATGCCGCTTCAAATAATCTTCGTTTGCAATCTCAAGACTAAGCGATTCTTCTCTGTTGCGTGTTTCGGTATAGTCATCAATAATCACAACCTCATGCAGGCTGAGCGGACTCATAGAAAGCTTCACATTGTATTTCAGGTTTTCAAAAATCCGAAGGGTGTCGTTCAGCGTTTTATATCCAATGAAAGATACCGACACAAGGTATTCTCCCTTCGGAATATCTTCGATAACATAGTGTCCTCTGCCGTCAGCTGATGCGCCTGAATTTAGTGGCGATAGCAGGATGTATGCACCTGGCAGGGCTTCGTTTTTTTGATCTGTGATGCTTCCGTTGAGTGTAAAAAATTGCTGCGACTGAGCTGTTGTCAGCAGCAGGCACATGCTCATCATAAGCATGAAAAATCTACTCATGTCAGGAATTTTAGGTTTATAAATCAGTCTGGCTTACTGGTTGTCCTTTTCAGGCAACAGGCAGGGGAGGTGCACGGCTGGAATCGGCAGCCTTGTCAATGTCCTGAAACAGATCATCAGCTGATTCATTAACCGGAAGTGTTTTTGCAGCAAGGTAAACAACAAGTGCCGGCAAAATGGGCAGTTCGTTGTTGGCGAATTGAAATTGACAAACAGGACAGATTTCGGCCTGAGGGTTAAGTGTTGTGAAGTCTGTATCATGCCCAACGGCATGGGGTATATTGCAAAGCTTTTGATCCGTATGCCCGCATTGGCCCTTGAGGTGACTGAGTGGATGCAAGGATTGAAACATCAGCGGAAAGAAGAAAATTCCGATGAGGAGCAGAGCTATATGTTTGCGGATGATTTGCATGGGCATCAGGTAGTTTTGCAATCAGCGCAGATACCTTTGATGAGTACTTCCGTTTGTGTGCCATCAAAACCTTCGGGAAGCCGAAAATCCTTTACAGGCACATCTTCCATACATTTAACGGTGTGGCAGGTGTTGCAGTAAAAGTGTGCGTGTTGTATTTTGTGCGTAACGCTGTTGTCCAGTGCATATTTCACCAGCTGATTATCCACAACAATTTTATGAATGATGTGATGCTCTTCCAGCGTTTTGAAAGAGCGGTAAAAGGTAGTTCGATCATAGTTGCCCGTCAACCGATCTCTGATCTCCTGTTCCGACAATGCCTGATCGGCCTGCATCACAACTTCGATAATGCCTTCGCGACAACTTGTGCGTTTTAACTGATGTGTTGTTAAGATATCAACCGCTTTCATGAATGCAAGAGTATTGTAAATGCAACAAGGTTGCAAAAGTAAAACCTTTATTCATTCAGTTGATGGCAGAGGGAAGTTTTATTGTTATTTTTTCTTAAGCTCAGGAGGTAAATGGTTGTTGTTGTTTTTGTGTTTGTTGTTTTCATTGTTTTGTAACAGGAAAAACTAACGAAAATGCCGGTATCAAGCCTGATCGGGCTAAAAGCCAAGAGCCAAAAGCTAACAGCCAAGTAAAAAGAGCCAAGGCAAAAGAGCCAAGTGGTGAAAAATGAAAAATGAAGCCTGCCTGCTGCAGGCAGGAATGAAGAATGAAAAATGGGAAGCAGTTTATTAGAAGATGTTTTTTTTGATTGCGAAGACGGGCTAATAGCTCCCGCTTAGCGGGACAAGTAGCCAAAAGCTAACGGCCAAAGAAAAAGAGCCAAGTTGAATAAAGTAGTATCGGGAAGCTTTTTATTAGGAGATATTTTTTTTGATTGCTGATACGAGCCAACGCCAACGCCAATAGCCATAAAAAAAGAAGCAGGAGTGTGAGCAAGAGTATTGAGGACAGTGGGTAATGAAAAATGATTGTGCTGATTAAGTTTAAACAAGCCAACGCCCCCGCTTGGCAGGGCCAAAGCCAATAGCCATAAAAAAGAAGCAAGAGTGTGAGCAAGAGTATTGAGGACAGTGGGTAATGAAAAATGATTGTGCTGCTTAAGTCAAAACGAGCCAACGCCCCCGCTTGGCGGGGCCAACGCCAACGCCATAAAAAAGAAGCAAGAGTTTGAGCAAGAGTATTGAGGACAGTGGGTAATGAAAAATGAATGTGCTGATTAAGTTAAAACGAGCCAACGCCCCCGCTTGGCGGGGCCAATGCCAATAGCCATAAATAAAGAAGTTTGAGCAAGAGTATTGAGGACATTGGGTAATGAAAAATGATTGTGCTGCTTAAGTCAAAATTAGCTAAAGCCCCCGCTTGGCGGGGCCAATGCCAATAGCCATAAATAAAGAAGTTTGAGCAAGAGTATTGAGGACATTGGGTAATGAAAAATGATTGTGCTGCTTAAGTCAAAATTAGCTAAAGCCAACGCCAACGCCAACGCCATAAAAAAGAAGCAAGAGTTTGAGCAAGAGTATTGAGGACAGTGGGTAATGAAAAGTGATTGTGCTGCTTAAGTCAAAATTAGCTAAAGCCCCCGCTTGGCGTCGCCAATGCCAATAGCCAAAGAAAAAGAGCCAAGTTGAATTAAGTAGTATCGGGAAGCTGTTTATTAGGAGATGTTTTTTTTGATTGCTGAAACGGGCTAATAGCCAACAGCCAACAGCCAACAGCTATATTTAAAACTTCCGCTTGCTGTGTTTGCGGACGAGTTCCAATGGATCGGGCAGATCGCTGGGGGCTGGTTTTGGGATGGGATGTTTTTCGCGGTAAGATTGCATGGTATGCACAGATCGTGGATAAAGTAAACCTTCGGTTTCCAGATATTCATGCAGTAGCTTGGCTACATACCGTTCTTTTGTTTCTTCGTTTTTGATTTTCATTGCTGACAAAGTCAGAAGTGGTTACTGTGTTGACGCTACGAAAGTACATAAATTCTGAACAATTGTACAATGAAATTGTAAGACCTAGCCTTTTTGTTTATAGAAGGCCCGGGTTAAACGAGTGATTAGTCGCATTTTATGCTTTCTAACATTAGACTCTGAGGTTTTGAAGATAGCAGCCACCTGTTTGATAATTTCAGGAAAATGTTTTCTTTTATTGGCGATTGGGTCGGCCATCATAATCATAAAGTCTCTGTCGGTTTTACTAAAGGTATTCATTGCCTTGTGAAGCCTTTTAAATGCGTTTTCTTTTTCGATAGGATCAACTGGTATGCGCGAATCTTCATCCTTTTCTATCTGATAGTTTAGTACGATTTGCTGGTCAATTTTATAGTGATTCGATTCGAGCTTTACTTCCCTGCCCGACCATTTATCTTTGAGCATTAGTTTGAATAATGAGTGTGCCTGATTGCCCATATCTATTAGAATAGCAGCCCTTATCTTATTTTTATCGCGCAGATTTTTAATGGCATAAATGAAGGATTCCGGTCTGTCGAAAATGTGTATAATAAGTTGGGCATAGAGCGAATAAGTCAGCTTTTTTTGCGTGTCGTTTGTGTAGGGTGCTGTTATGATGTTACAAGCTTCGTAAATATCATCCTTATAACGACTAATAAATTCCTGGTAGGCATGTTCGGCTTGTTGACGCTCATTTGAGGCAATCATTTCCAGCAACTGGCGATCGCTTAGCGGGGAAGTTTTCAAGTGGTCTTTTTCTGTAGTCATTTCAAATACTATTTATTAAATCTTCAGTTGCATTAAGTAAATGAGCGCCTGAATTTTATATATCGCAAAAATAAGAAATCAGTGTATTAGAATTTATGTGTTTTATGAAGGGATTTATTAACAATCAGTTAATAAAAATTACTCTGCCTCACAAGTAGTTGAAATTTAAGTATATACACACCATCATTTGTTAAAAAAAATCTTCGACATACCCCAATTAGTTATTCAATGCTTGAGCACACTCCAAAAAGTCAATTTGTTCCTAAATCCCCCAAGGGGGACTTTCTTAAACTGCTGAATTTTAGCTTTCCCCCTTTAGGGACAGGGGTCAAAAAGCTAAAATTCAGCTGTTTTTTGACTGTTCGGACCGGGCTCATGCTTGGTTTTTGCAAATAATTCACCTCAATAGTGTTGATAACTTTTTGCCTGGGGCAATATTTTTCCATCATTGCATTTCTGATTGCAAATTATTTAGGGTCTGCTGAAAAAGTCTGTCGTATGCCAGATTCGAGGCGACAGGACGAAGATGTATCGATATACTTCGAGTCGCAGGCAACACAGAAGATGGCGTGCGACTGGCTAGTCAACACATTGTTGTTAACATTTTTAAAATCAGAATAGGCTTTAACGAAGTAGCTTGATTCAAATATTACACTGTACTGCAAGGATTTTAGATGATTTCTCATAAAAACCTTACGGAAACCACAATACAATAAATGGCAACTTAAATTATATCAATGTGTTAGGTGTTTTTCAGCAGACCCTATTTAACTTGAATGAATTGTATTGGTGATATTTCAACAAAGCATAATACAGGAATTTTTGCAGGTCGAATTCATTGTAGCCATTAGAGCTTTCAGTTTGAATATGGCACTTCTGTATTGCGACATTGTTTTACGGCTTTGGATTGATGCAAGACATGATTTGCTTACTGATGGGCAGAGTTTTGCTTGCTCGAAATCATTTAAGAGTCATACAAGGTAAATACAATATTGTAATAGTCAGTGCCTAATCCTGAATTGATGTATCGATGTGGTACTGCTCCGTTTTAGCCAGCTACTTGTATGATAATTCCGTTGCAGCACCATATTTTGCGCTTGCATTTCCGGTTTTGGGAATGCTTTGTTGTATGATGCAATTGCAGCACTGTATCATGGCTTTACATCATTGTATGCTGTGTTTACAGTCGTAATTTATGGCTTTGCAGTCTTGTATTTTGCATTTACACCGACGTATTGTCAGCTTGTCTATTTGTATTTTAACATTGCACTGTTATCTCTTGGGTTTGCATGACTTTGTCGGGCATTTACATACTTGTTCTTGGCCTAAACATGTACCGTATGTGGAATAATCCCAAGTTGGGAACAGCTGAGAAGCAGGATTGATAAGACCAATGTGAAATATGAAGAAGTGCACTTACTTGGCAGGTATCGCCCTTACTTGTCAGATTACAGCCAGCGTACCACATTAAACCCGTTTTTGTTTTGCTTTTTAAAAAACATATCTTATTTTTGATGCACTTAAACTGCTGCCAGGCAGTCGCTTGTTTTTTTTGTCGGGTAGGCCAGAGCTGGTTTGCTACCCAAGGTCGCATTTTAGCCAGGATGGAGCAGGCGGATGAAATGTGCACCAATGCTTAGTGCATAGGGTGTTGAATTTTAGATGAGTTAGTGTGAGCTGTGAAAAAATAATCTGAATATGATTAAGGAAAATGACAGTAGAAAGTCAACGGAAATATTTTCTATCTTTGACAAAATTGTCCAAACAGATTAGTCAAATGACAAAAGAAACTTTTGGTGAATATGTTAGAAGATTAAGAGAAGAAAGAAATCTTCCACTTAGAAAAGTTGCAGCCCAACTTGACGTTGATACTTCTACTCTTAGCAAGGTTGAACGTGGAGAAAGACCAATGTCAATTGATTATTTGAAGCCATTAAGCCAAATTCTAAAAATCGATTACAAAGAACTCCAAGTTCGGTTCTTAGCTGACAGTATAAATGCAAATTATGGAAAATTAGAGTATTTAGCCGATGGGCTGGGTGAAGTCATTAACCAAATAAAAAAGAATAAGAAGTAATGCCAACTAAATTTTTTACAAATCAAAACGATAATAGCTTACTCAAAAAGTTTGAGGGTGTATTTACAAATATTGAAAGTATCAGACATTTTGATGCTTTAGTTGGCTATTTCAGGACTTCTGGTTATTTTAAAGTACGTGCTTTTCTCGACAAAATTCCTAAAATCAGAATTCTGGTAGGTATCAATGTTGACCAACTAATTAAGAAATATCACGACAAAGGACAACTCTATCTTGAAAATCCGGATGAAACAAAAGAGGACTTCCTCGATGAAATCATAAAAAATATTCAGGAAGCCAACTACGATGAAGTTACAGAAAAAGGAATCCTGCAATTCATTGACGATTTGGTTAGTGGTAAAATAGAACTTAGGGCTCATCCAAAAAAGAAAATTCATGCAAAGGTTTATATATTTAGACCAGCAACATTCAACGAATATGCACCTTGCGAAGTAATTACCGGCTCATCTAATCTGACCGATGCCGGACTTGGTGCAAATCCTGAATCAAATTATGAGTTTAATGTTAGTTTGCGGGAATACGAAGATGTAAAATTTGCTACCGAAGAATTTGAAAGGCTTTGGGCTGAATCTGTTCCCATTTTGCAGGCAGAAGCTGAAAGAATCAAGAACCAGACGTATTTGCGTGATGACTTTATTCCGTTTGAGTTATATATCAAAATGTTAATTGAATATTTTGGTAAACGAGTAGATTACGACCCATACAATATTGACCTGCTTTTACCCCCAAAATACATACGCTTAAAATACCAATCGGATGCTGCCAATCAGGGTTATGCAATTATGATGAAGCATAATGGTTTTGTTTTGGCTGATGTGGTTGGTTTAGGGAAGACGATTATTGCTTGTATGATTATTAAAAAATTCATTTATGAAAATGGCACTCATACAAAAATTTTAGTTGTTGTTCCCCCTGCAATTGAAGATAGCTGGAGACGGACAGTAAAAGATTTTGAATTGGATAATCATTTTACATTCATTACTCTTGGAAGCTTACATAAGATACTTGACAGAAACAATTATTCTTATCCGAATCCTGAGGAAATTGATTTAATTGCAGTTGACGAATCTCATAAATTCAGAAATGATTACACCGAAATGTATTTGGCTTTGCAGGAAATATGCAAAATGCCACGTTCAAGAGCTGCCGAAAATGGAGATTCACGAAAGAAAGTAATTTTAATTTCTGCAACGCCTTTGAATAACCGCCCACAGGATATTGAGAACCAACTTTATCTTTTTCAGGACAGAAGAAACAGCACGCTTGAAAACATCAGAAATTTACAGGAATATTTCAAACCTATAAATGAGCAGTATAAAAAACTGGCTTACGAGAAAAAACTGAATATCAAAAAACTGAAAGCACTATTCCAGAAATTACGAGATGATGTGGTGGAGCCACTTGTAATTCGCAGAACAAGGACAGATATAGAGAGCAACAAAGAATACTTGGAAGATTTGGAAATTCAGGGAATTAAATTTCCTAAAGTTGGCGATCCGATTGCCCTTTACTATGAATTGGATAAAAAACTAAGTGAACTCTTTTTCGATACAGTTTCACTCATTACCAACCTTGATGAAGAAGGGAATAAAATTGATGGTTTAGGATATTACCGCTACCGTGCCATTGAGTTTCTTGCTAAAGAGGAAGACAAGAAAATGTATGGTAACGTTGAATCCATATCAGGCAGGTTATCCGCAATTATGAAAACGCTTTTGGTGAAACGACTTGAAAGCAGTTTTTATGCTTTTACTCAATCATTGTCAAGATTTCAGAAGGCCATTGATAATATGTTGGGAATGTTTGATAAAAACCGGGTTTTTATTGCACCTGATTTGGATATCAACAAGTTGCTCGAAGAAGGCTTAAGTTATGATGAAATTGAAGCTAAAATCAATGAAAAAGGCGGAAATAATAAAGAGTATAAAAAAGATGCTTTTGATAAAAAATTTGTTGCCTTACTCAAGCAGGATAAAGAAAAAGTGGATGATTTAATTGAACGCTGGAGCAAAGTAAAGAAAGACCCAAAACTGATAGAGTTTGCAAAGCAAATACAGGAGGAATTTTTTAAACCAAACCAGAATATCAGTGGCAAACTGATAATTTTTTCCGAATCAAAAGAAACAGCAGAAGAACTTACAGTAAAACTTTCAAAGATTACCAAGAAAAAGGTGCTTACCGTAAGTGCCGAAAACAGAAAATATGTTGAGAATACAATCCGTGACAATTTTGATGCGAATCTTGAAGAGGAAAAATGGAAGAACGATTACGATATTATCATTACCACTGAAGTACTGGCCGAAGGCATAAACCTGCACCGAAGCAATGTAATAGTAAACTATGATGTTCCATGGAACTCTACCCGTTTAATGCAACGCATCGGTCGTGTTAACCGTATCGGTTCAAGAGCCGACAGAATCTATGTTTACAACTATTATCCGTCTGCCCATGGAGATGCTCAAATTCATTTGGTAAACAACGCCTTGCGTAAACTACAGGCATTTCATACAGCTTTTGGTGAAGATAACAAGGTATTCTCTATTCTTGAAGAAAAAGGGGAAGGTGCTTTGTTCGGAAATAAAATTCAAAAAGAAGAAAGCGAAATACTTAAGTATCTGAATGAATTAAGAGATTTCCGAAAGAAGCATCCAAAGATATTTAATGATATTTCCAAAATTCCAAACAAAGCAAGGTGCGGCAGAAAACTGCCTGACAGTAAACAACTGACTTTGCTCGACACTGAAACAGGAGAGATAAATTACCCCTTGCAGAATACATCACTGTCATATCTGAAAAGTGAAAATCATCCCGGTATTTTCTGTCTGATTACACCGGAAATGAATATTATTGAAATGAACTTTTTACAGGCAGTCAAGCTGTTTAAAGCTCCAGATACAGAGAAAGCAATTTCTTTGCATGATTTGCACCATAAACAAACTTTAGCAGGTCTTGAATATTTTAAATCGGAAAAAAATCAGGAAAATGTTCAAACTGTTTCCCGAAAAAACTTAAGTCCGGCAGAAAACAAAGCCATTTCAAACATTAATGCGTTAGTAAAAATTGCACCCACCAAACAAAAACGAATGGCATTAATTCGTGCTTTAGATATTATCAAAAAAGGGGTTCTACTACCATTTTCGTGGGTAAAGGGAAAGACCACCGTGAAAAAACAAGATGGCACTTCTGAAATTTTCAAATCTTCTATATCCTTTAGCGATGAACTTAATTTCCTGAATTTTTCCGTTTAA